>WSSedL1CaDRAFT_10000259_pt1 | contig 37120 bp, 30 predicted proteins | sample WetSurSL1Cattail_FD_9464 | JGI IMG/M metagenome (IMG submission 9464)
GCTGGAAGCGGCGATATGATGAACGCAATGATAGACCTGACAGCTAAACGTGGAATTGCGGATCGATTCCACTTTACGGGATTTCTGAAAGGTAAGCAAGTTCACGAGATGTTAGCCGAAAGTGATGTGTATATCATGCCTTCGGTTTCCGAACCTTTCGGAATTTCACCTTTGGAAGCTATGCAAGTCGGAACGCCGTCGATTATATCTAAACAATCAGGATGTGCTGAAATCCTGACTCATGCAATAAAAACTGATTACTGGGACATTGATGCTATGGCCGATGCTATTTATGCCATTGTGAAAAATCCAGCCATGTACAATAGTCTTAAGGAACTAGGAAGAGAGGAAGTGAATAATATCAGCTGGTATGATGCCGGATTGAAAGTTCGTAAAATTTATGAAAGTGTTATGTGACTTTTAAGTTGCTAATATGAAAAATAGAAAATTAATATCGCCGCCGGGCAAATATTTATAGTATATGAGAAACATTTGTTTTTATTTTCAAATACATCTTCCATTTCGGTTGAAACGTTATCGTTTTTTTGAAATAGGTAAAGATCATTATTATTATGACGATTTTCAGACCGGAGATCGCATTCGTAATGTGGTGGAACAATCTTATTTAAACGCAAATCGGACAATTGCTGAGATGATTCGCAGTTCAAATGGAAAGTTTCGTTGCGCTTTTTCCATCTCCGGAATAACGCTTGAACAATTAGAGCAATATGCCCCGGAAGTAATTGATAGTTTTAAAGAATTGTCAAGAACAGGTAGTGTCGAGTTTCTAGCGGAGCCTTATGGTCATTCGCTTTCGTCTGTTTATGATGCAAGTGAATTTGAACGTCAGGTTAAAATGCATGCCGATAAAATCGAGGCATTGTTTGGTAAACGACCCACTGCTTTATTCAATGCTGAATTGATTTATTCTGATGAAATTGGCGAGTTGGTTTCAAAAATGGGATATAAAACGATGTTAACTGATGAAGCAAAACACATTTTGGGCTGGAAAAGCCCAAATTATGTCTACAATCATTCGTATATTCCCAAATTAAAACTATTAGTTAGAAACCAAAAATTAAGTGATGACATTGCTTTTCGCTTCTCTGGAACATCATTAACTGCTGACGGTTTTATCAATAGAATTGCTGCTTTGCCGGAAGAAGAACAGGTAATCAATTTGGGTATGGGTTACGAAGTGTTTGGTGTTACTCAGCCTGCCTATACCGGTATTTTTGAGTTTTTGAAGGCTCTTCCATACTATGCGATGGAGCAACAAATGAATTTTGTGTTGCCTTCGGAACTTAGCAAAAAAAGTGAATCGGCCGGTCCATTATCTGTTCCGTATCCAATAAGTTGGGTAGGAAATGATAAAGATTTGACACCATGGACTGGAAATGATTTACAACAGGAAGCCCTGAATAAACTGTATGCTGTGGGCGAACGGGTTCGGATGTGTACAGATAAACCTCTTTTACTTGATTGGTTGATTCTGCAATCAACAGATCATTTCCGTTATATGAGTCATAAAGATCCTTACGGAACTCATTACGAATCCGCTTATGAGGCATTTATGAATTACATGAATGTACTGGCTGATTTTCTTGAACGTGTTGATGCCCAATATCCAACAACTATCGAAAATGAAGAGTTAAATGAATTGCTAAAAACAATTAACCATCAGGAAAATGAAATTGAGAGGCTGGAGAATGATATTAAAAAATTAAAAGCGAGGAAAGCAAAAAAGGAAGAATAAGAAGACTTTAAACAACAAAGAACCTGACGGTATTTTCAATTCAGTCAGGTTCTTTGTTGTTTAAATATATTCCCTTACTTTTGCATTGTTGAAGAAATAAGTTTTATACAATTTGATGAAAAGATATTTAGAGGATAAAATATTTAAAATTATCTCCGAAGCTGCTGATGAACAGCAACAAGAATGTTATGTTATTGGTGGGTTTGTACGTGACATATTCCTAAAACGACCATCTAAAGATATTGATGTAGTGGTGGTGGGCAGCGGTATTGCATTGGCCGAGAAGGTTACTGAAAAATTAGGAAGGCAGTCGAAGCTCACTGTTTTTAAAAACTTTGGAACTGCTCAGGTAAAGCTAAAAGATCTGGAAGTTGAGTTTGTTGGTGCACGCAAAGAATCGTATCAACGTGATTCGCGCAATCCGATAGTTGAAGACGGGACATTGGAAGACGATCAGAATCGCAGAGATTTTACGATAAACGCGCTGGCACTTTGCCTGAATAAAGATCGGTTTGGTGAGTTGGTCGACCCGTTTGGTGGAATTGAAGATCTTAAAAACTTTGTAATTCGCACGCCGTTGAATCCGGATGTTACCTTTTCGGACGATCCGCTGAGGATGATGAGGGGCATTCGTTTTTCGGCGCAGCTTGGCTTTTTTCTCGAATCGAATACTTTTGAAGCTATAGTTCGAAACAAGGAAAGGATTGAAATAATATCGAAAGAACGTATTGCCGACGAACTAAATAAAATTATGATGTCGCGAAAGCCATCTGTCGGTTTCATTCTGCTCGAAAAAACAGGTTTGCTGGAGCTTATTTTTCCGGAAGTTTTGGCTCTGAAAGGCGCAGAAACAAAAGATGGTATAGGGCACAAAGATAACTTTTACCATACGCTGGCCGTGTTAGACGGACTTTGCGAGCATACTGACAATTTGTGGCTACGTTGGGCGGCATTACTTCATGATATAGGTAAACCACGTACCAAACGTTTCGATCCTCGTTTAGGCTGGACATTTCATAATCATAACTTTGTTGGCGAAAAAATGATTCCTGAAATCTTCCGTAAGATGAAATTGCCTACCAACGAGAAAATGAAGTATGTACAAAAAATGGTTACGCTTCACATGCGTCCAATTGTGTTGAGTGAGGAAGAAGTGACCGATTCGGCTATTCGTCGGCTATTGTTTGATGCAGGTGACGATATTGATGATTTGATGAAGCTTTGCGAAGCAGATATAACATCAAAAAATCCGGATAAGGTAAAGCGATTTCGGGCTAATTTTCAACTCGTTCGTCAGAAGTTAAAAGAAATTGAAGAAAAGGACAGAGTTCGAAATTTTCAACCTCCTATCAGTGGACAGGAAATTATGGATGCGTTTAACCTGCCGGCCTGCGCAACTGTAGGTGACTTAAAAATGAAAATAAAAGACGCTATACTGGATGGAATTATTCCTAACGAATATGAGGCGGCACGAACCTATATGCTTGAAATAGCTAAGAAAATGGGTCTGACTGCGGTAAAATAACATTTGAAGTATTAAAGATAAAATCAAAATTGCTGAAGTATGAAACATTTAATCGTTACATCTTTATTTTTGCTGATTATGACAACAGCTTTTTCTCAATCTAAAATTAAGTACCCAAAGACAGCCAAGGATGATGTGGTTGATACTTACTTTGGCGTACAGGTAAAAGAACCTTATCGCTGGCTCGAAAATGATACCTCTGTTGCTACATCGGCTTGGGTAGAAGAACAAAATAGGGTGACTAAAGACTATTTGTCTCAAATTCCATTTAGAAATAAATTAAAAGACAGGTTAACTGTATTGTATAATTATCCGAAATACAGTTCTCCGTTTAAAAAGAACGGGCAATATTACTATTATAAAAATAATGGTTTGCAAAATCAGAGTGTGCTGTATCATCAGGCTACGCTAAGTTCGGAACCGGAAATGCTTCTTGATCCGAATACACTTTCTACTGACGGAACGGTGGCATTATCGAACATTGCATTTTCAAAGGATGGTAAATACCTGGGGTATGCCATCGCACGCAGCGGATCAGATTGGAATGAGATTTTTGTGCTGGATGTTGCAACACACAAATTGCTTTCCGATCATATTAAATGGTCTAAATCCTCCCAAATTGCATGGCAAGGCAATGGTTTTTATTACAGTGCTTTTGATGCACCGGAAGCCGGGAAAGAATATTCCAATAAAAATGAATACGAGAAAGTCTATTTTCATACCGTTGGGCAGGACCAAAGTCAGGATAAGTTGATTTATGAGGATAAACAACATGCGCTTCGTGAATGTTATGCTGGCGTAACCGAGGATGAAAAGTTCCTGTTTATATCTATTACTGAAACTACAACAGGGAATGGTTTGTTGATGAAAGATCTTAGTAATCCCAATGCATCATTTGTAGAACTTGCTCCCGGATTTGATAACGACTATTCGGTGATTGATAATGTAAACGGTAAATTGTATATGCTGACCAATTGGAAAGCTCCTAAAAACAGGTTGATGGAGGTTGATCCGGCCAATCCGGCTCGTGAAAACTGGAAAGAAATTATTCCTCAATCGGATAATGTATTGGAAAGGGCTACTGTGATTGGTGGCAAAATTATGGCTGAGTATATGAAAGATGCGGCAAATCATGCTTATGCATTTGATTTAAGTGGCAAAAAATTATATGAAGTAAAACTCCCCACATTAGGTTCATTAAATGGCTTTAGTGGTGATAAAGATGATAATGAAGCTTTTTATGTATTCACATCGTATACTTTTCCTCCTACTATTTATGTTTTTGATGCAGCTAAAAATACATCTAAAGTATTTCATAAAGCTGAAGTGAAATTTAATCCGGACGAATATGTTTGCGAACAAATATTTTATACAAGCAAAGATGGTACAAAAGTACCTATGTCTATCACTTACAAAAAAGGAATAAAAAGAGATGGTAAGAATCCATTGATGCTTTACGGTTATGGGGGCTTTAATATTAGCCTCAATCCGGCTTTTAGTGTTGTTCGGATACCTTTTTTGGAAAACGGTGGAATTTATGTTGTAGCCAATATTCGCGGAGGTGGTGAGTATGGTGAAGCCTGGCATCTGGCAGGTACTAAGATGCACAAACAAAATGTGTTTGATGATTTTATTGGTGCTGCCGAATACCTGATTGCTAAAGGCTATACTTCGTCTAAAAAATTAGCTATTGACGGCGGATCTAATGGTGGTTTACTTGTAGGAGCCTGTTTGACTCAACGTCCCGATTTGTATGCAGTGGCTGTGCCTGAAGTAGGTGTGCTTGATATGTTGCGGTATCATTTGTTTACTGTCGGCTGGTCGTGGACCAGCGATTATGGAAACAGTGGTGAGAGCAAAGAAATGTTTGAATACCTGAAAGGATATTCGCCTTTACACAATGTAAAATCTGGTGTTAAATATCCTGCGACATTGGTGATGACAGGTGATCATGACGATCGGGTAGTGCCTGCACACTCATTTAAGTTTGCAGCAACTTTGCAGGCTGATAATGCTGGAACTAAACCAACATTAATTCGTATAGACTCGAAAGCAGGCCACGGAGCCGGCAAGCCTATTGGTAAATTAATCGAGGCGCAGGCTGATATGTGGTCGTTTGTTATGTGGAATTTAGGAATGAAACCTGTTTTTTGATACATAATTGACATTTCTCGTTCAATGTTATTTTGAAACATACCAATTAATTAGATGGGTAACCGATCCGAAATCAGAGTAAAAGCCGAATTTTTTTATCGAAATGATTTGTCAAATGCTCTAAAAAGGCTATCTTTGCACCGCTTTAGAAAAATGGCGGGATAGCTCAGTTGGTTAGAGCGTCGGATTCATAACCCGGAGGTCACGAGTTCAACTCTCGTTCCCGCTACAAAAAAGGAAGTTCAGTAAATGAGCTTCCTTTTTTTTATTTTCAGTCGATCAAGTGTGTTGTTGCGATAAAAATTTTTTACAATCATATTCAATTCGTGTTTTATTGCAACCATTTACTGCGTTTACACATGCTTTGATCTTAGTCTAGCAGCTGTTTTGTTCATTATCGTAGGTTTTTGGTGCGTTATCGCACACTTTGGGCTCGATTTCCACCGATTAGGTGCGATGTCGCACGCTTTTGGTGCGTGCACGCACTGATTTGGTACGATGTCGCATGCCTTTGGTGCGTGCATACACTGAATTGGTGCGTTATTGCATACTTTTGGTGCATGCACTCACTGATTTAGTGCGTCATCGCATACTTTTGGTGCGTGCACGCACACTTTGACCCTGAATCAGTACCTCTCCTGTCGATTCGGCATAATGTCGGTTGATTTGTCATGTTTTATAAAAATGCTATTTCCTAATTAGCGTGACTCCTTGCGTTGGACTTAAGTTATTTTGGGCAATCAAGCAGATGATCATTATAAAAAATACGCTCTCCTTTTTCTGTTGGAGAGCGTATTAAGATTTGAGAGGGCGATTCCTCGATTGGATTGTTATTGATGTTGCGTTCTCAATAAATCATTTACGGTTTTTACCGGATTAAATGTTTCGATGGGCACTTCAACGAATATAGTATTCCAGTCACTCATGGCTCCGTTCCAGAGTCCCGGTAGTTCCAGTGCTTTCAGTTCTTTGCCATTTTTAGATTTAAGCGAAATGAATCCTGTGTTTTTATCAACGTATTTCAGTAAATCAAATTTCTCACCACGATAGTTTTTTACGGCACAAACCAGATCTACCGGATTGAAATGGTTGGATTGCAGCATCTTCTCTTTATCGGCAGGATTGTTCAGATTGATCTGCGAGCTTTCAAGAATTTGTGGCGATACAGTTCCATCACTATTCACTGTCAGGAATGGGCCTCCGCCGGGTTCTCCCACGTTTTTTACCATGCCACATACACGCATCGGACGGTTTAGTTTGCCGATCAGGTAGAGTCTCAGTTCGCTTTGTGAGAGGGTGTGTAAATTCTCGTGATGATTATTTAGTTTTGTTTCGCAAAATTGAGCGATAATACTTAGTTTGGCTGTGGAGATAGATTCGTTTTCCAGCTCGTGCAGATAAGCAAAGCCTTGTTGCTGCAGGTTGATCAGGATGCCGGCTATAACTTTTTTATATGTAACGGTAGTTTGTTTCAGTGAGTCGGGCACTACGTTATCAATGTTTTTGATGAAAATGATATCGCCATCCAAATCGTTGAGGTTTTCGATCAATGCACCATGTCCACCCGGGCGGAAAACCAGATTACCTTTGTCGCAAAACGGGAGATTGTTCTCATCGGCAGCTATGGTGTCGGTGGATGGTTTTTGTTCTGAGAAACTTACTTTGTATGTAATGCCAAACTGTTTTTCGAAAATTCTTACCGATTCGTCTAAATGTTTTTCAAATAAAGCTCTGTGTTCTTTCGATACAGTGAAATGAATATTTACCAGGCTCGATTTGTTGGAAGCATATAAAGCTCCTTCCACTAAATGCTCTTGCATTGGAGTGCGTTTTTGGGCGGGGTAGGAGTGAAATTTTAATAGGCCTTTAGGCAAAGCTCCGTAATTAAGCCCGTTTTTGTGCAATAAATTGGCTACAATTGGCTTGTATTGTTTAGAAGCTATTAATTCAGATATTGACAGCTTATTATTTTTTTTGCAAGTCTCATTCAACTCTTTATAAAAAGCAAACTTTTCAATTTCATCAAAAAACTTATGTTCAAATGCATTGGTTGGCTCGCTTTTGTTGCTTTCTAAAAATTCAAAAAGATCTTTGAACATGCGGCTTGCAGCTCCTGAGGCTGGAACGAACTTGATAATTGTCGCTTCGGATTTCAAGTATTCTTCCCAGATATTCAGAGCAGTTTGTAATCCGGGTTCACTAACCAGAATGATTCCTTTTCCGGGCTCAGCAGCTCCGCGAATCTCAAGAAAAGGGAAGCCGGTTACAAATGATTTGAGTTGATCTTCTATCTGGAGAATAGAAATACCGCGATTCTGCAGTATGGTTTTGTCGGATGTATTCAGCATAATTTAGTTCTATAATGATTATGCTTGCAAAAATACTAAAATCTGCTTATACAATTTCTATCAGAGAGAATTTTATCGATCTATTTATACAGCCAATATTATTCGGAAAGTGCACTTTGAGTGCTGAAATAGTTGATCGTTAATTACCCAATTGTTTATTCAGTACAATGGCTTCCTTTTTTCTTAGGGTCAGGTCGTTGATGTAATCCGAAAGTCTTCTGAATGAGTCGAAATCAACTGCAGTCATTTCGCCCATAAAAAGAAATGAGTTTTGAACGTATTGCAATGCTTTATTCAGATCGCCTGTTATTTCGTAAGCTATTGCAATATTGTTAGCTGCCTGCATTTTAATCTTAGCATTTGTGTTTTCGCTTATAGTTTTTTGCCATAGAGTGATGGCATACTTCCAGTTTTTTACGTAAACAGAATCCATGGCTTGTTTCATGAGCTTATTTCTCGAATTGTAAAAGTAGCGATCAGCTTTCTCCCAATGCGGAATAAATTGATCAACCGATTTGTGCCCCACATTCAGGGCTCCGTCTATCAGTGCGTCAGCTCTTTTGGGTAAATCACTGAATGCTTTTTTTCGGTGATAGGATTCGGATTCCCAGCTTACGGTATCATTAAACTGTATGGTTTTTACTTCCGGTCTGTCCAGATAATGGATGCTCCAATACGTTTCGAACTGGAGTTCCAATGAGCCAAGGAAGCTACTACTTTCGTCGAGGTATGATTCCATTAAGTTGTCATTTACTTTTATCTTGTCTAACGACAGAATGACATTGCTGTGATAGCTTGCACATAGACTTTTTACCTGTTGGGAGGTTAGTGCTCTCGATCGTAGAAAATCATGGGTCTTGTTTACCGAGTTTGGAACTAACTGAACTGATGAAAAAAAATCTCTCGATTCTATTTCTTCTGTCAACGCTCCCAGGCAAAATATGGAGAGGCTGTCGGTTGCGAGGTGTATATTTTTTACGGGTTCGTTGTATAGTTCAGTTTTGTGCCCCATATTAGCCGGCTGTTTTACTGAATTATTTACGATAAGCAAGTTGTTTGCATCCATAGCAAATTCTACCTTTGCCGGACGCAAAACATCGATCGAGGTGTATAATAAGGAAGTACATGATGTGAATAAAACTGATCCAAAAGCCAGAATTGCAAATCTTAGTTTTTGTGTTTTCATAGTTTTATTGTTTAGTATATTATTTTTAATCAGATAGATAGTAGCTTATAAGTTCAATTGTAATCCATCATATGCCAATTCGATATTGATGGGTAATAATTTATTTGCCGCCTCGTGCAAACCCATATCGTGACTCATATGTGTAAAATAGGTTTTACAGGCATTTATTTTAGTCGCAATATCAAGTGCTTCGTCCAACGACAAATGCGAAATGTGTTTTTGAGTTCGCAATGCTGTTAAAACTAAAATATCGAGACCTTGCAGCTGATCAATACTTTTGTCACTCAATGTCTTTACATCTGTCAGATAAGCAAATTTCCCAATCCGATAACCTAAAATCGGAAGATTTGCATGCATAACTCTGATAGGTTGAATTTTAATGTCATTTACGAAAAATCCTTCTTCTCTTATCTCATGCAAATCTATTAATGGAACTCCCGGGTATTTGTTTTCGCTGAAACTATAAGGCATATTACGGCGTATTATATCTAAAACTCTTTTCTCGCCATAAAGTTGAGTATTGCCCAAAGGTCGAACGTCGTCTAATCCGCCAATATGATCATAATGTTCGTGGGTCAATAATACCGCACTCAACTTGCTTATATTATTCAATAAAAGTTGTTGGCGTAAGTCAGGACCGCAATCGATGAGAATTTGTGATTCTCCTTCTGTTATCAGAACTGAAGCACGCAATCGTTTATCTTTTTTGTCGACAGAAAGGCAGGTGTCACACTTACAACCAATCTGAGGAATTCCGGTAGAGGTTCCTGTTCCTAAAAATATAATATTCATTTCAATTCGTAATTAACTATCTGTCGTAGGCGAAAATTATTGAATGTTTGCATCCAATTGACTTCTCTCCTTCTGAATTTTGACGCTGCATTATTTCAAATCTTCATACGGATTCTCCATTCATGTGGGTAAAGGTTATTGCATCTGTTTCCCATGTTTTTTACCCAACCTAAACTTTGCCCTTTGTAGCTGATTAAAAGATGACCACGAGCGGCATTGGGTAAGGTTATCGCATCTTTCCGTAAAAAGGAAATAGCTGTTTGATAATCCACTTCTACTACTTCTGCCGAATCACGATTTAGCTTTTTTGAAAAAGCAATGCTCGACGAAGGGATAAAGCTTGAACCTTTTAGTTCGCCGAGTAAGAGACCGGAATGCATCGTTTTTAATTCTTTGTTTAAAAACAATATGTCAGATAGATATTCGGTATCGTATGCTTTTATCTGATTGTTTTCATTGATTACCGTCCACCGATCGGATTCCTGCAAAGATAACGTTAAAGCAGGCTCTTTAGTTACGGACTTGAGACTTTTTTTATCGTCTTTTTTCTTTCTTGCCAGGCTGGGTGGTAATGTTTTTTTTTTGAGAACGGAAATGAAGAATCCTTCTCCACGTGTTTTGTGAGGGTAAAATCGGTATCCGTATTCGGTTACGGTAATGCCAGTGTTCTCATTCTGATCTACCTGCAGTAAATCAGCTCCAAGTTCTTTGCATATCCACTTTACGTTTTCTTCATTCTCTTCTCTGTTGAAAGTACAGGTACTGTATACCAAGATGCCCTCATTTTTCAATGTGTCCCATACGGATGAAAGAATTTCACGCTGACGCGACGCACACAAACTTACATTATATTCCGACCATTCGTCTATGGCTCCTGAATCTTTCCGAAACATGCCTTCGCCTGAACAGGGTGCATCTACTACCACAGCATCGAAAAATCCGGGTATGTTTCCAAAATCCTTTGATTCGTTATTCGTTACAATGATATTTGGATTTCCCCACTTAATCAGATTTTCAGCCAGAATGTAAGCTCGTGATCGCACAACTTCATTGCTAATCAACAGGCTGGTTTCAGGCAATGTTTGCGACAATAATGTTGATTTTCCACCAGGTGCTGCACATAGGTCCAGGACGGTGCGTGCATTCGGAAAATGTTGCTTCACGACCTGATGCAAAAACATCGAACTGGCTTCCTGAACATAATATACCCCGGCGTGGAACAGTGGGTCGGCCGTAAACAGCGGTCGTTCGTTCAGGTAATATCCCGTTTCGCACCATTTTACTTTTTCTGCCGATGGCAGGTAATTCATTTTTGTATTTACACGAATACTCGTTGGAGGAGGGCTGTTTAGGGCTTTCTCTAACGCTTCAAATTCTTCGCCAAGTAATTCTTTTGTTCGGTTTATAAATGCTTCCGGTAATAACATTACTAAATAGAGCCTTGTGGGTTAGTGTCGGTTTATAATGCTTCAGAAATTTTCTCGATAGTTGCTGCATACTCGGCGTCTGTCAGATATACTTTTTGCGGATTCATTTCAAATGTTCCTCCAAATTCAAATCCATTTTCGTATTTGGGTACAATATGAAAGTGAAGATGAGGTAATTTGTCGGAGTAAGCTCCATAATTCATTTTCGCCGGAGCAAACGCTTTCTGAATAGCGGCAGATACGCGGCAAACATCGGCCATAAATGCATTTCTGTCGGTTTCGGATAGTTCAAAAAGTTCTTTTACGTGATCTTTGTAAGCTACCACACATCGTCCCGGATGGCTTTGTTCTTTAAATAAAAAAAGTGTTGAAGCGCTCAGGTCGCAGATTTCTATCATTAAACTTTTTTGGAGGTCATTGCGTTGGCAGTAAAGGCAGTCTTGAGATTTGTCCATGGGTGTTTTGTAAAATAGTTTGTATTATAATGTTGTTTGGATATTCTAAGAATAAAAAAAGAAAGCAGTGAGATGAAATGTCACTGCTTTCTGAATAAATCCTGTGATAATTATACTTTTTGAGTTTCTAAAATGTCAAGGGCGAGTTGTAGAATTTGAGTGTCGTCAAGCATTACCAATCCACCGTCGGGACCAGGTTCGATGTGTACTCCACAACTTTTACCTTCTTTGTAATCGTGTCCACCAAAATAATTGCGGACTGTTTCTTTTTCTAAACCAAGTTCAGTTGCGATCTTGGTTATACTACCACTTGGAAGCGCATCCTTCACTCTCCTTAGTTCGTTGAATGTTATCGTTTTCGTCATGACATTAAGTATTAGAATTGTTTATAAAACTATGTTTTCGAAAAGTGCAATAAACGTACTGTATTCTTTCTAAATTACAAAATAATTTCCGATGAATTTTCCGTAAAAAAATAAAATATTATTATAATTCGATTTTAAATGGATTGTGGTTGGTATCTTGTGATTTCTGCCCGCTGCTCGTGTTGCCTTTTTTAGTTGGACATCTCGTTGTAGAATTCGATAATTGTTTCAATTCCTTTGTAAAATAAATCAAGCGGAAAGTTTTCGTTTGGAGAGTGAATGGCATCCGACTCCAGTCCGAAACCCATTAAAATGGGCTTTACGTTCAGAACTTTTTCGAAAATAGGGATAACACCAATACTACCTCCGCGACGAACCGGCAGTGGTTTCTTTTCAAAAACTTTTGTGTAGGCTGCTTCGGCGGCTCTGTATTCTTTCGAGTCAATGGGGCACACATAACTTTGAGCGCCGTGAAGCGAGCTTACCTTTATGTCTATATTTTGGGGAGCAAGCTGAGTTAAATGTTCAGAAACTAACTGAGCGATTTTTTCATATTGCTGATTTGGAACGAGGCGTGCCGATAATTTAGCAAAAGCCTTTGATGGTAAAACCGTTTTAGAGCCTTCGCCCGTATAACCGCCCCATATCCCGCAAATATCCAATGCCGGACGAATGCCGGTACGTTCTATTGTGCTGTATCCTTTTTCTCCCGAAACAGCTTTGATCTGTAGGTCGTGTTTATATTCTTCTTCGTCGAGCGGAATTTTAGCTATCAGTTCTCTTTCGTAGTCGGACACTTCTTCTACCTCGTCGTAGAAATGAGGAATTGTTATTTTACCGTCGGCATTTGTTAGTTGGGCTAAGATTTTAGACAATTCCATAATGGGGTTGGCCACTGCACCTCCAAAAATACCGGAATGCAAGTCGCGCGAAGCAGAAGTGACTTCGATTTGCCAATAGGCTAATCCTCTTAGTCCGGTTGTGATGCTGGGTTTGTCGGCCGATAACATACTGGTGTCCGAAACAAGGATGGTGTCGCACTTTAAAAGCTCTTTATTTTCTTTGCAAAATTTCTCCAGACTGGCCGATCCGATTTCTTCTTCACCTTCGAGTATGAATTTTACGTTGCACTTTAGCAAATCGTTCTTTACGAGATATTCAAATGCTTTGGCGTGCATAAAAGACTGACCCTTGTCGTCGTCGGCTCCACGCGCAAAAATCTTTTCATCTCTTATTTCCGGCTCAAAAGGTTTAGAGCTCCACAACTCAAGTGGTTCGGCGGGCATTACGTCGTAGTGACCATAAACCATGATGGTCGGGAGTTTGGGGTCAATAAGTTTTGTGGCAAATACCACCGGATTTCCTTCGGTAGGGAGGATTTCGGCGGAATCGGCTCTCGATGCCAGTAAGATTTCCGTCCATCTTTTGGCGCATTGGAGTATTTCGGGTTGACGATGAGCGTGTGCACTTACGCTGGGGATGCGAATTAAACTGAATAATTCTTCGATGAATCGATCTTTATTTGTATAAATGTAATTTTTAGCTGTTGAATCCATATCGTGTTGATTGTAAATTGTCGGTGTTCGACTTATGATGGATGAATAATCGTGAATTTAGCCTGAATCCTATTGTCGAAGACTGTTGGATTCGTGTAATGCAAAAATACACAATATATTTAAATGCGTAATCAGTTTGTATTGAAATGTCATGTGCCAAAGTGAACCGTTTTGTGGCTTGTAATAGGAAACTTGAAAACTATTTGAAAATAGAAGTTTCCTGTTGTGTGATTTTAAAATATTGTTTTTTAATGCTGTATGCATTTGGAATTTTAAAATATTATTGTTGCATTGCTTGAATTGAAGTGATAAATGATTAATTTTGCGGTGGAAAAATAATTTTCCGATAAATATGGATAATCAACAAGAAAGCATACTACTCATTGCAACCCGCCTGTTTGAGGAGTTTGGTATAAGACGTGTTTCTATCGATGCAGTTTGTAAAGAGTTGCGAATATCGAAAAAAACCTTTTATACTTATTTTCCTCAAAAAGAAAATCTGATAGAGGATATTCTAAACTACCAGAAAAGAAATGTCTACGAAAAGTTCGAGAGGCTGATTAAAAATAAGAATGCAATAGATTCTCTTATCATCATTATAAAAGAAATAAAGAAAGACATTGAAGCTACTCCGCAAACCATGTTTTACGATCTGGAGAAATATTATCCGAAGGTTTTTGACAGATATATTGAACAGAAAAGAGCTGAGGTGAGAGTGGGTTTTGAGCAAAATCTACGTCAGGGCATTGCCGAGGGGTTTTATCGTGAAGATCTGGATGTGGAGCTGGTTTCGCTGTTTCACTCTTTTCAAATAAAAAAGACTTTTGATTCGATGGAGCAATCGCCCAAAAAGTATGGGAAGAAACGTTTGGTCGAATTTTTTATAGATCTCATGATTCATTTAATTGCTAATGAAAAGGGATTAAAATATATGGCAGATCAAGCCATCTAGTTATTTAAATAAATTAAAGTCAAGATGACTTCATTATATTTGCAATGTGTATAACCATAAATAAGAAACACAATCTATTACTTAGCAAGAAAGGAGGTTCATATCCGTTCCAGATAAGCACTATCCTAGCTCAACACCACAATGAAGTAAACCATCGTTAGTATCGAAGAATGACATCGACAGTATCGAAGTATGGCATCGACAGTACCAAAGAAGATTGTTGATGGCAGGCGCATGAAGTTTGCTATAAATATTAATTTCAATGAGACAAAAGCTCCATAGGTTCAACATTAGAAAAAGTCAAGATGACTTCATTATCAATCTCCCGATTATGTTCGTTCAGAGTCAGGGAAGTCTGATTCTTTTAACGTGCCAGATCTTTCTTTCGTCGGGAAAAAAGATTCTTTCGTCGATTTCTTGTAGGCTTGTAGTATCAATAAGAAGTATTTTTGTTTGCAAAAATAATCAGTTTGCTTTATTGCTACACCGTATTTTATCCGTTCGTCAATATTTAATCATTAATAATAAGGTTGTGAAACAATTTAGAAAAAGAAATGTATCGGTAGCTGTTCTGATAGGACTGCTTTCATTATCAGGCCTCAAAGCTCAGGATACTTTAACTGTGTCGCTTTCGAAGGCACTGGAAATTGCCATGAGCAAGAGCCCTACTATAAAGGTGGCAAACAAAGAAATTCAACGTGTGGATTACAGCAAAAAGGAACGTTTGGCAGGGTTGTTCCCGACCATAACCGGTTCCGGCACGTATTCCAGAAATCTGAAAAATCAGAAATCGGTTATGTCGTTCAATGGAGTTCCAACCATTCTGGAGTTTGGGGTGGATAATAACTTTTCGGCAGGGCTTTCGGCTACTTTGCCGATTATAGCCCCTACATTGTGGGCTACATTAAAGTTGAATGAGTATGATGCTCAGTTGGTGATGGAGTCTGCCCGATCGTCGAAAATAGCACATGCCAACCAGGTGACAAAAGCATACTACACACTGCTATTGGCACAGGACTCGTACGATGTGTTTGTAAAGAGTTATAACAATACGACAGAAAATACGCAGGTGATTGCCAACAAGTACAAACAAGGTGTGGTTTCAGAATATGAATGGATTCGTGCTGACGTACAGTCCAGAAGTGCTCAGTCCAATATTGTGTCGGCTCAAAGTGCCGTGAACCTGGCCAAGCAGCAGCTGAAGATGTTGATGGGATTGAATATGTTTTCAGAAATAAAAGTAGAAGGCAAATTGTCGGACTTCGAGAAAAATATGTACGGCGACGTGATGAAGCTGGACACGGTGGCATTAAAAACGAACACAGACCTGAAACAATTTGATATTAAATCGAAACAGTTGGATCAGAGTCTGAAAATTCAGAGAACAGCTTGGTATCCGACACTTGGTGCCAGTTTGAATTACTCTTACAATATGATGGGAAATGACGGTGTAAAGTTATCGAACTACGTAAACTATCCGGCAAGTATGTTGGGAGTGTCGTTGTCGGTTCCGATATTTCAGGGTGGCTCGCGTTACTACAAGTACAAGCAAATCAAAATACAGCAAGACGAGCTAAAAGATCAGCGTGATAATCTGAAAAGGAGTATTGAATTGCAAATGATCAGTTCGTTGGATAATATAAAAACGGCTATTGCAAAAATTGAATCGAATAAAAAAGCCATGAGCCAGGCTGAGAAAGCTATGGTAATATCACGCACCCGCTATAATGTAGGCTCGGGAACTTTCCTGGATATTACCAATTCGGAGTTGGCTTACATTCAGGCCGGTTTAACCTACAACCAGTCTATTTTCGAATATCTGACCGCAAAAGCCGATCTGGAAAAGCTTTTTGGCAACGATATTCAGAAATAATTCAGGCCGGATAAAAAATACAAGTTTAAAATTAAAAATGATATACAAATGAAACGAATTAAACTAGTTGGCATTGTGGCTTGCACGTTAGCTTTAGGACTTAGCTCTTGCAAGAAAACCGAAAACAAGGATACGAAAGTAGTGACTGATACTCCGGTTGTACGGGTGCAGGATGCTACGGAACGGGAAGTAGAACAAACCTATGAGTTGACAGCCACTGTTCAGCCCGAAGCTAAAAACAGCATTGCGCCTTCGTCGATGGGGCGCATCCGGCATATATTGGTAGAAGTGGGGCAGCATGTGCGTAAAGGACAAAAGCTGGTGCAGATGGATGTGGCTACTTTGTCGAATATGGAAACCCAGATTGAGAATGTAAGACGTACCTACAAACGTACACAGGAGCTGTTTAACGTTGGTGGGGCATCGCAACAGGAGTTAGATAATGCCAAGCTACAGCTGGATATGGCGCAGACTAATCTGAAAAATATGGCTGAAAATACCTACCTGATCAGCCCGATAAGCGGTGTAGTGACCGAACGCAACTACGATAACGGCGATATGTATTCGGGACAAAAACCGGTGCTTACCGTGATGAATATAAATCCGGTAAAAGTACTGGTGAATGCTTCTGAGTCTAACTATGCACAGGTGAAACCGGGTATGCCTATTGATGTGAAGTTCGACGTGTTTCCCGGTGCTAAGTTTCAGGGCCGGGTGAGTCTTATTTACCCAACTATTGATGATAAATCGCGTACGTTTCCGGTAGAGATAAAGTTGGCTAACGGCAATGGTAAGATTCGTCCGGGGATGTTTGCCCGTGTAAAGTTTGAATTTGGCAGAATCAAACGCGTGGTTGTTTTGGATCAGGCCATCATCAAGCAAACCGGTTCGGGTGCCCGCTTTGTATATCTCTACAATAATGGGAAAGTACAATACAAACAGGTTGAAATCGGTCGCCGTGTTGACGATCAGTACGAAATTATTTCGGGTATTGCTGTTGGCGATCAGGTAGTGACTGCCGGACAATCCAGGTTGGTCGACGGAGTAGAAGTGAAAATTGCAAAATAATATTTTCCGTAGAGACAACACATGCTGTAGAGACAAGGCATGCCTTGTCTTTACGTCGCGGGGAAAAAATAAAATAGAAAATAAAACAATATGAGTATATATGAAAGTTCGGTGAGAAAACCGGTAATGACGGCGCTGATATTTGTGGCTGTTATTATTCTGGGACTTTTCTCCTTGTCTAAATTACCTGTTGATTTGTTGCCGAAAATAGAAACAAACACCATTATGGTTATGACCACCTACAATGGTGCAAGTGCTTCGGACATTGAGACTAATATTACCCGACCGTTGGAAAGCTCGTTGAATACGGTTTCCAATCTGAAAAACATAACTTCTACGTCGAAAGAGAACCGTTCGATTATCAATCTGGAATTCGAATACGGTTTGGATGTGAATGTGGTGATGAATGATATCCGTAGTAAGCTGGATTTGGTAAAGTCGGTTTTGCCTGCAGGGGCTACCGACCCTATTATTTTCAAGTTTAGTACCGACATGATCCCTGTTGTGATGTTGTCGGCCACGGCTAAGCAGAGCTTGCCGGCTCTGTATAAAATTCTGGACGACAACCTGGCCAATCCGTTGGCACGTATTAACGGAGTGGGTTCGGTATCAATCACCGGAGCGCCGCAACGCGAAATACAGGTTTTTGTTGATCCGGTGAAACTGGAAGCCTATCATCTCACGGTGGAGCAGATAGGACAGGTGATAGGTATGGAAAATGTAAATACACCGGTGGGCTCGATGGACATTGGTAGCGAAACCTATAGTCTGCGTGTGCAGGGTGAGTTCAAAGACGTTTCGGAAATAAACAAGATTGTAGTTGGTAATTTCGAAGGCAAAACGGTGTATTTGTCTGATGTGGCTACCATCAATGATAAACATGAAGAACGTTTACAGGAAAGTTATACCAACGGTGTTCAGGGAGCTTCCATTGTGATTCAAAAACAAACAGGTTCCAATACGGTGCAAATAGCCAATGCGGTGAAAAAAGCATTGCCGGACCTTCAGAAAAAACTTCCGTCGGATGTGAAGCTGAGTGTGGTATACGATACTTCTACCAGTATTATCCAAACAATAAACGGGTTGACCGAAACGGTGCTGTACGCGCTTCTGTTTGTTATGCTTGTGGTGTTGTTTTTCTTAGGACGCTGGCGGGCAACGGTTATAATTATTCTTACCATCCCGGTTTCGCTGATTGCAGCCTTTATTTATCTGGGGTCAACGGGTGGAACGCTGAATATCATTTCGCTAAGTTCTTTGTCGCTGGCCATTGGGTTGGTGGTGGATGATGCCATTGTGGTATTGGAAAATATTACCACCCATATTGAGCGCGGTAGCCGGCCTAAAAGTGCGGCGGTGCACGGTACCAATGAGGTGGCGGTATCGATTATTGCTTCCACTCTGACTATTATTGCTGTGTTCTTCCCGCTGACGATGATCTCGGGTATGGCAGGTGTGATGTTTTCGCAGCTTGGCTGGATGGTTACCATCATTATTTCTGTATCTATGATTTGTGCTTTGACGCTGACGCCTATGTTGGCTTCGCAACTACTAAGGCTGAACCCGAAACGTAGTAAAGCCTTCAATACGATTTACGGACCTATTGAACGTTTTCTGGATAAGCTGGATACCAAATATTCTCAAATAGTAAACTGGGCTGTACGACACAAGAAGTCGGTAATGGGCATTGCTACTGCTTTTTTCTTCCTGAGTTTAATTCCGGCCGGACTGGGATTTATCGGTACAGAAAACTTTCCGTCGCAGGATAATGCCACCATTTCGGGAACAATAGAACTGCCTGTAGGGTCGAGAATGGAACTGACCAAAGCGGTTTGCGAAAAGCTGGTGAACGACTGGAAAAAGAAATATCCGGAAATGAAGATGGTCAATTACAGTGTGGGGCAGGCCAGCAGTAAGAATGTTTGGGGATCGTTTCAGACCAATTCAAGTAGTATTGCTACCTTTTACATGAGTTTGACGGATGTGGACAAACGGAAGCGCTCCATGTTTGCAATATGCGACAGTATTCGTTCTGATTTAAAACAGATACCCGAAATACGAAAATCAAACATTATAGCCGGGGGTGGTAATAATTTAATGGGTGGTCAGTCCACACTGGATTTGGAAATTTATGGTTACGACTTTGCTCAAACCGATAAGGTGGCAGCCGAATTGTCTAAGAAAATCTCTAAAATACCCGGTTTGGTAAATACAAAAGTGAGCCGTGAAGATTATACACCGGAATACCAGGTCGACTTCGATCGCGAAAAGCTCGCTCTGAATGGATTGAATATCAATACGGCTTCCAACTATTTGCGCAACCGCATAAATGGGCTGTCGGCTTCGCTTTTCCGCGAAGATGGTGAAGAGTATACCATCCGTGTGGCTTATGCGCCGGAATACCGTCAGTCGGTTGAAGCCATTGAAGATATTCTTATTTACAATCCGCAGGGACAGGCCATACGGCTGAAGGATCTGGGGCAGGTGGTTGAACGTTTTACGCCACCTACCATTGAGCGTAAAAACCGTCAGCGTGTCATTACCGTGTCGTCAACGGTTTCGGGAACCACGCTGGATAAGGCGGTTACTGCTATTAATGCCGAAATACGTAAGGCAAACATTCCGTCGGAGGTGTATACCACTATTGCCGGATCGTTTAAAGATCAGCAGGAATCATTTTCTGATTTGGGTACTTTGCTTTTGATTATTATCATGTTGGTGTTTATTGTTATGGCATCGCAGTTCGAATCGCTCACCTATCCGTTTATCATTATGTTCTCCATTCCGTTCGGTATATCGGGTGTGGTCATAGCATTGTTCCTTACCGGCAGTACGTTTAACGTAATGACCTTTGTGGGGGTTATTATGCTTGTGGGTATTGTGGTGAAAAACGGTATTGTGATGGTAGATTACATTAACCTGAACCGCGAGCGGGGCATGGGTATTATCCGTGCTGTAGTTGCGGGGGGTAAATCGCGTTTACGTCCGGTATTGATGACCAGTTTGACGGCTATTCTGGGTATGTTGCCACTGGCCATCAGCAAGAGTCAGGGATCGGAAATGTGGAGGCCCATGGCTATAACGGTGATCGGTGGTCTGACGGTTTCGACCTTGCTTACTCTGGTGGTAATTCCTACACTTTATACGCTCTTTGCAGCGAGCGGGGTGAAACGTTTACACCGAAAAAATAAAAAGCTGGTACACGAAAAAGCATTGGAAGAAAAAAGTCAAAGTTTGTAATTTAAATACGCATATACGATGAAATCAATATTTATAACTTTCGATCAGGCCTACTACGATCAGATTCTGCTAGTTTTATCTACCAACCATGTTCGGGGCTTTACCGGCTGGGAAGCTGTGATAGGACGTGGTTCCAAAACGGGCGAACCTCACTACGGAACGCATGCCTGGCCATCGCTCAACACCTCTATAATCACCGTGGTGGAAGATGAAAAGGTAAAAAGAATACTCGACGATTTGCGTACGCTCGACGGCACTTCCGAGCGGATGGGTATCCGCGCCTTCGTGTGGAATATAGAAGATGGGATGTAATTCAGAACAAATACATCTCTGTTTAGATTAACATGCGTTTTTCCGGGTTAAACCGAAAAGCGCATGTTTTTTATTATAACATCTGTTTGGGCTGAGTTATAACACATAAAGATTATTTTAAGTTGATTAAAGGTTAGTCGAGTGGACGGTACAGGCTATTTAATAATTGACATGACTTCGGAACAACTCACAATACTGTACGTTAGTAGGGCTTTGCTTTATATGTTTTTATCAATGCTTAGTTTATATCCACTTCCATAAACGGATACTATTTTTAAGGCAGGGAAAGCACTCAGGCTTTTTTTTAGATGTGAGATAGTTGAGTCCAATATGTTGTTTAAATTATAGGAATTATCGCCCCAAATAAATTGCAGAATATCCTCACGAGAAATTACCTTGTGTTGGTTTTTTAGCAAAAATAAAAGTAATTTAGATTCTTTTTCCCGAAGTATAACTTGTGTGTCGTTAATTGTTATCAATTGATTGTCAATAGTGATGTCCAGAAGTTCAAACTTAAATCTTAGGATAGATGTCCGGCTTAGGAGATAGTTAATTTGGGCTAATACAGCTTGTGGTTCGACCGGTTTTCTTAGATAATTAGCAGCACCAAGGTTGTATCCTTTAATTTGATCGGGGGCACCAAACTGAGTGCCGGTCATAAAAATTACAGGAATAGTTGTATTTGTCATTCGTATTTCAGTAATAAGCTCAAAACCATTTTTCTCAGGCAGAATAACATCCACTATAATCAATTGAGGCTTAAAACTATTGAAAAGTTTCAAACCGGTATTCCCATCTTGTGCCCAGGCCACAGATAATTCATTGGCTTCTAAGAAATCTTTTAAAGTTTCTCCTAATACATCATCATCTTCAACTAATAATATTCGGTTCTTCATATTGCTCTTTTAAGAAAATAAGAAATTCACTACCTTCATTTAATTTACTTGTCACTGAAATACTACCTCCGTGAGCCTCAACAATTGATTTTACGTAAGTTAGTCCCAGACCAAATCCTGTTTTGGATTTCAGTTCTTTTCGATTGCTTCTGTAAAACCGATCGAAAATAAATTTTAAGTCAAAGGCAGATATTCCCAAGCCATCGTCTTTGACAGATATTTTAATTCCTCCGTTGGAGTCAACTACATTAATGTTAATATTAACTTTGTAATTCGAGTATTTGATAGCATTTTCAACCAAATTATCCAATACATTGGAAAAATGAAGAACGTCAACAAACAAAAATTTATTTTTTGTACAAACGGTAGTCTGTACGTTTACTTTTTTCTTTGTGTTCTCAGCCTCGGAATAATGTTCCTTAATAGATTGAATTAAGGGTTCAATTTCTACTTCGGTTTGATTTAGTACGATATTTACCTTTTCGTTGTTGCTGATTTGTTGAATTCGTTCGGTGTATGCAGTTAGTTTATTTAATTCGATTCTGGTTTTTTCAGCATAGCTTATTATTTTAGAAGTATCGTTTTTTTCGACATAAAACGGTATAAGCGAGACCATGGCTACTGCGCTCGATATAGGCCGTTTAAATTCATGCGTCATGGAATTGACCGATTCCTGTCTGAGTCTTTCCAGCTTCCATTGTAGCACAAAACTTCTGCCTAAGTAAATCATGCCCCCAATACCTATTAATATAAGTAATGCCGAAAGAGCCAGTTGATACCCCATTTTATTTAAAATGACAACGCCCGGAATTTCTACATACCCAACCACAGCAATATTATTTGAAATATCAAGTTTGATGGTATCTGTTTGCAGATAGTTTGATGAAGCATTTGCAGGCTTGTTGCTCTTAATTGTTTTGTTTCGCTTTAAATCTAAATAATCAAAATAGGTATTTTTTATCGCATACCTTTCTTCTAGTTTTTTAATAAAAAAACTATTTAGCCTTTTTAAATCAACTGGCATTTCGTCTTTTAATACCAATTGCATTATTTTGTAAATAGAGTTTGGATCTTGTTTATCAATGTTAACCACATAGGTGGTATCAATTGTTCTTACTTTTTTTACAATATATCTTGACGTATCATTCGGTTCTGATAGGTTCGATGAAAAAACTTTAAAACCACCAATAGCTTCACCTCTTTCAGAAGCTTCCATGAAAACAGATTGATTCGCAGATTGATTTGCAAAATCCTTCAACTCTTTTTTATGAAGGTCATACATATTGGCTATCCACACTGCCTGATTTCCAGTAATTAGTGTCGATACCAATATAATTAGCATCTGAATATATAAATGCTTTAATTTCATAGTGTAGCTATTATATCTATTTTGAGTAAAAAAAACAATTGGTTAAGTTTAGTCTGTATGAAAAATTTAGCAAATATAATGATAAAATCAGAATTAAGCCAGAATTAAGTCAGAATTTTATCAGAATTGAGTTCGTTTTTTTCTTTTTTATTTAATCTAATTACACTTAATTTGTGGATCGAATTTAAATCATACGAAAAGAGCATGAACGCAGACCTTAACTTCGCTGACCATTGGTTCAGCAAAGATAATGATAATCTGATATGTAAGATTCGTACAGCCTAAAAAAAGCTGTTATCGTATTTAAATACCCATGACCAAATAAAAATTTGGGGTACACAAGGGAATGATTATAAAATTACAAATTTCTCCTTATTCCTTTTTAGAGGCTTAAGGATCTTAATTATATACAGATGAAAAAAATTCTTTATTCCTTAGCAGTTTTAGTACTGATTGTTTTTACATTTAATTTTTCAATTGTTACCAAACGTGTCAATAATGTCTCAAGCGTTGCACTACAAAATATTGAAGCATTATCGTATGCAGAGACTACTGGGCAGCAATGTTTTTTTGATGGTAGTGTAGATTGCCCAGTCAGCAAGGTTAAAGTGAAAATTGTATATTGATGAACTGCAAAAAGTTATTTCAGGCATTTGTTTTAATGCTGGTGTTGCAAAGCTGTATTGGAAATAATAAATCAATAGCTGATTTTGATGCTTTATCTAAAAAGATTTCAGGAAAGGTATTATTGACTGGTGCTGTTTATATGCGTTACCCTTTTCGTGTAAAGCAAATTGATTCTACGTTGATCATTATGGATTTACATGGTACGGATTATTATTATCATGAGTTTAGTTTTCCCGAATTGAAATTGAAACGTTCTTTTGCTAAGCCGGGTATTGGCCCGAATGAATTTTTGGATGCAGAAAATATTCGTATTGATAAACGCGGACGGTTTTACTTATTGGATGCTAACAAAAGTTCGATTATAGTTTTTGACAGAAATAAGGTTGATACAATGTCACGGATAAAGCTTTCGGATAAATTAATACGAACATTGGATTTTGATATTGTAGACGATTCAACCTTCGTAGTACCCGATTATACAGGCAAGCATAGATTCAATCTGATTAACAGAAAGGGTCAGATAGTACGCAGTTGTTTTACTATTCCCGATAAGCGGAATAATTCTTCAAATGTAGTATTAGCGCAAGCCTGGCGATCGTTTATTAACTACAACCCTTCCAATGGAATATTGGCTATGGTTACGCAACTGGGACAGGTGTTGGAATTATATAATTTGAAGAAAAACTCCATTATCAATATTGTATACGGTAAAAACGGTGAACCGGAATTTATCAACAAAGGAGGATATGCTTCACCATGCGGCATTATGGGATATAGCGATGTATATGTGGGGAAGGATAAAATCTATGCCGTTTTTTGGGGAAAATCATTTCGGGATATAGAAAACAAGCCCAACTCAAAGGATGGGGGCAATCTATTGCAGGTATTCGATTTGACAGGAAAACCTCTTTGTCAGTATGTTTTAGACAAGTACATTACAGGATTTACTGTTGATGAAAAACATAATAAAATCATTGCACTGGATATAAATAGGAATAATCCATTGGTGGAATACCAACTTTGAAAACAAATTATACATAAGGTCACAAAGCAGAGTAATTTCTAAAAATTAAATGATTATTCGGGGTTCTACCTAAAGCATATAAATTATCTGAGAACAAAAAATATATCGGTGCGCTGCACCTCAAGAATCAACAATTATCCTGGGACGCTGTCCCTTTGAGTCTTATCAAATATAGTGCAGAGCACCTAAATCTTTGTAGTAATAGAAGGAAGAAACAAACAAATGAGGTGCAGAGCACCGACATATATTTCCCTTAAATTATGAGTAGGTAACAAAAGGATATTCATTAAAAATAAAATGAACGCATGAAGAAATTCTTTTTTAAAAACAAATACACAATACTGCTCATCGCGTTGCCTGTGGCATTATTTTTTGTGTTCCATGATTTTAGTTCCTATCCTAAATCGCTGGATCCGATTTTTAAGATGGCAGGAAGTAATCAATCGGAGCTTAAAAAAGTAATCAGGCATTATTCGTGGTTTGCATCAGACTCTTTGAAACGAAAGGCAGCCATCTTTTTAATCGAAAATATGGATGCACACTATTCCTATCAAAGTGATGAGTGGGAAAAATGTCAGGTAGAACTTGATACTTTGTTTAAAAAGGAGCATGAAGAATCTCGATTAAAACATGGATTTGATAGTATTTATCAAAAATATGATTTGTCTAATGTTCGTTATGTGTCTGATTTAAATCTAATAAATGCAAAATTTCTAATTAAATGTATTGATGCTGCTTTTGAAAAATGGAAAAGCCCCTATGCAAAACATCTACGTTTTGATGAATTTTGCGAGTATCTGTTGCCTTATAGAGGAGGACACGAACCTTTAGTTGATTGGCGGAAGGAGTTTAATAAACAATATATTCCTGAGATGCTTTCTACGATAAAGAAATCGAAAGACTCTGTTTCTTCTGTTGATATATGTGAAGCGCTAAGAGAATTGAAAGATGGATATTTAAATTATCTACAAAAAGATGTGCCTGATTACAATGTCCATATGTTATTATCTGCCAGAGTTGCATCATGCAAAGAATATTCCCTAAAAATACTACTCGCAGCCCGTTGCATTGGACTGCCCGTTGTACTCGATTTTACTCCACAATGGGCTACCCGGAGCATAGGACATGAATGGAATGCACTGATTACTTGGGAAGGAAAGCCTTTAAGTTTTGGAATAAAAGATAATTGCAAATTGGGTATGCACGTTGAATTAATTCCTGACAGAATTGCCTCTAAAGTGTATCGTCAAACTTTTGCGAAACAAAAAGGTAGTTTAGGTTCAATTCACGGATTGGAAGAAATTCCGCCCACTTTAGCATCTCCTTGTATGAAAGATGTAACTAAGGATTATTATTCCACCGTAGATGTTCCCGTAAAGTTTAATTTTAAAGCTCCGGGGCACAATCATTTTGCATATTTGGCCGTGTTTAACAATAAAGACTGGATACCAATAAGCTGGGCAAAAATAATGAATGGTGAAGCAATTTTTAAAGATTTGCATAAAGGAATTTTGTGCGTGCCAGGTTATTACTTTAAAAAACAATTTATACCATCAGCCTATCCTGTGAAAATAGACAGTTTGGGTGTAATATCAATAATCAAACCGGATTTAAAGAATACGCAAAAACTTGTGCTGAGCCGAAAGTATCAAACCGGTTTAGTAGATGGTATCTGTAAAAAAATGCTTGATGCCAGATTACAGGCATCAAATGATTCAAATTTTATACATGCTGTTGATCTATATAAAGTAACAGAGAAACCGCAGGCTTGTTATCAGATAGTTCATATAAAACAACCAAAAGCCTATAAATACTATAGATATTTATCTCCGAAGCAAGTGACATGCAATATTGCAGAGCTGGAGTTTTATGAATCGGTTCATGATACAAAACTTGTAGGAACAGTTTTCGGGGGTTATCAAAAGCGATATGATACAACTATCAGCGACTTTGAATTACTAAAAGTGCCGTTTTACATTCGATTGCAGCGGTCAGAAGCTAATAATTATCAAATAGCACCAATTTTAAATTCCAACATATATCTGTTTTTTAAGTCCTCAATACTAGAACATATTTTCAGTTACAATAATAAGAAGAATGTACATCAAGCGATAATAAGCAATACGCAAACATCCAAAAAGGATTCTAAACCAAGAGTTTTACCCGATACGTGTTATGTGAATGCATTTGACGGAGATCCTCTTACTTCTTTTTGTAGATTTGGCTTGGAATATTCATGGGTAGGTCTGGAATTTAAAAAAACGGTACGAGTTAATAAAATTATATATCTACCCAGAAATGACGATAACTGTATTCGTGATGGTGAGTTATATGAACTATTCTATTGGGATAACAAATGGATATCGTTGGGCCAACAAACCGGATCGAACAAAACATACCGGCTTACTTATCATAATGTTCCTACCAATGCGCTGCTACTATTGCATGATCTGACTAAAGGTACCGAGGAACGCATTTTTACGTATGAAAAAGGAGAGCAGGTATGGTGGTGATAATAAGTTAATAATTTGGGTTCCATGAAAACTTCAAGAGTGATATTGAAGGTTAAACTTCTCTTAAAGGTTCTGGATAAAATTTGTTAGATGTACAAAACTATTTCTTTATAAATACTTCTATTGATCCAATGAAATATATATTTTTATTGTTCATATTATTGGGAATATTCGCTTGTAATTCAACAAGAGATAAATTGTCTCCTGAACTACAAAAGGTAATTGATCATTACAGTCAAAGACCTTGTGATAGTCTAAAGCTTAAGGCCGCCTTTTTTCTTATTGAAAATATGCGAGGCCATTTTTCATTTGATAGCTCAAATTTAGTTATTTACAGATCGGCCCTAGTTACTTATGATTCTTTAATAAGGTACAGAGAAATACATCCAGAATTAGATTTAATCAACAAAATGGATTCAGTATGGAAAAAGAAACTTCAGTTCCATGATATAAATGCTGATATATACAATCTTCCAGTTCAAGATGATCTTAATCATATTTCATCAAAATATTTAATTTCTAACATCAATCGAGCATTTGAAGCTTGGAAAGGAAATGTATATTCTGCTAATAATGTATTATTTGCGGAGTTTTGCGAATATATATTGCCTTACCGTAAGCAAGAAGGACTTTGTATTGAAGAATGGCGAAACTATTTTTTTGATAGAAATTTTCAGTATGTAAAAAGTAACCCACATATGCAAATACAACAGCTTGTTGATAGTTTGCTGTTTAGATACTCTGATTTTAGTCATACCTACGATATTATGCCTGACTATCCATATTTAAAATTATCCGACTTATGCATCTCACGAAGAGGAGAATGTGGTACCAGATGCTGGTTCAACGCTATGCTCTTTTCTTCTTTAGGAATTCCAGTATCTATAGATTTTGTTCCAGCTTGGGGAAACCGAAATGAAAGCCATCAATGGAATGCATTAATATACAATGGAAAAACTTACCCTTTTGAATCATTCTGGGAAGAAAACAGGTGGAAATACAAAAAACTTTACAATAATATGTCATCCGACTCCCTATACGGAGATTTTAGATTAGCAAAAGTATATCGGTATAGCTATAAGATTGAGAATGATGGTCCAGCCAATGATTCCAGAATGTCAGTAAATGATATTCCACCTCTTTTTTTGAATACTAAAAAGAAAGATGTTTCAGCCGAGTATTTCAAAACATCTGATATTGAAGTCAACTTAACTAATATACCATTAAATACTCAATATGCTTATTTATGTGTGTTTAGTTCAGATCGGATTATTCCCATTCAGTGGGGAAAAATTGAACACAATAAAGTGATTTTTAAAAATATGGGTAAAGACATAATTTATGTGCCAGCATACTATAAAAATGGCGTGCTTACTCCTGGGGGACAAGCTTTTCATTTGGATTACTCAGGTAGGAAAGACTACTTATTACCTTCACATACTACTAGAAATGTTGTTGTTAAGAGAAAATATCCTATCTATCCATTTAAGAGAGAATGGGCTGAATGTTTAGTTGGAGGTAAATTCCAAGGAGCTAACCGAAGTGATTTTAGCGATGCCATTGATTTGTATACGATTCGCGCAACTCCAGATTTAGTTCTTAAAAATGTAAATGTAAACGCCGCTAATAATTATAGATATGTAAGGTTTCTATTTGCTAAGGAGAAATATGGAAACCTGAGTGAGATTAAGTTCTATTCATCAGTAAATGGCAAGCAAGTATTATTAAGTGGGAAGGCAATCTGTTCGAAAGAACTTACTTTAGATATTATGGAAAAGGCGCTTGATGGCCAAATAAATACTTTTATTCTAACATATATGCCTGGTAAAATGACAACTTATCAATGGTGGGTTGGGCTGGATTTTGGAATACGAAAAAAAATAAGAGCTGTTGGATTTTGTCCAAGGACAGATGAAAATAACGTATTAGTTGGTCTTAATTATGAATTGTTATATTGGAACAATGGTTGGAAATCGCTTGGAACACAAACAGCAACAACTAACGAACTAATATATAAAAATGCTCCGGCAAATGCTATTTTTATATTAAAATGTATTAACGAAGGGAAAGAAGAACGCATTTTTACTTACAAAGGAGGAAAACAAGTTTGGTGGTAAAAAGAAAAAATAGATAGGAAAAAATTAAGATATTATTGATAATAGGGAAAATGGGGCGAATGATTATCTATACTCGCAAAAGCCCGGACAACGACCTCCGCCCCAGCTCCCACCTAACAAAGGAAAGGAGGACAAAAGTACAGAAAATACATGAAATATATGAAGCACGTGGCTTCAGACTGTTGAAATGATACATACAGTCAAGAAAATAAATTTTTAATACAAAAATATCAAAAGAAAATAATATGAAAAAGAAATTTTTTGGTGCCGTTGTAGTAGTAGCTATTGCTGTAGGTGCAATGATTAATATGAATTTAAGTAAATCAAATAATAAAGGTGACCTCGCGTTGGCTAATGTGGAAGCGTTAGCTGATGGTGAAACTGTGTCTACATACTATTGTTGCGGTAATACAGGTATTTGTGTTCAAGGTCCAAATTTTGTTATTCACGGAAGACTAAGTAGTTCACCTTGTTGAAAACTATAAATGGTCAAACTGCATAAATTGCTAGATCAGCACTTGTATTATTGATTGAGTTAAATAGTTTATATGTATTTAACTGACACATGCAGAAAACATAGCAATGACTAATGTTGAAGCATTAGCTAATTGTGAAACAATAGAAAAATATTGTTGAGGTAATTCTGATATATATATTATTTCATGACTTTTATTTTAAAAAGTTATGAAATAGGAATGAAAACGATGATCATCGTTTTATCATGATGGAAAAATTTAAAATATTGAGGCAAAAAAGAGATAATTCATCTGTCGTGTATAAACACAGGATAGACTGTCTTCCCTGCTTCTCTCAGACTATTAAAAATAAATTATAGAAAGGAGGTCTCGACGCAAAAGCATACAATCTATAAATACAACTCAACCAGTTGTTTCTGCTGAAATGATAAATGCAGATTTTTAAATAATCAAATGTAAAAAACATAAGAAAATTTACACAAAATGAAAAAGAAAATTTTTGGTGCTTTGGTAGTAGTAGCTATTGCTGTAGGTGCAATGATAAATGTAAATCTGAATAAAGTAAGTAATAAGAGCGATCTTGCATTGGCTAATGTGGAAGCATTAGCTACAGGTGAAACTGTTTTTGAATTCTATTGTTGTGGTAATACAGGCACCTGTGCTAAAGGTCCAGGTGTTATTATTGTCGGAAGACTTAGTAAATCACCTTGCTGAATATCACAAATAATTAAATCCTATGGAGATTTGTATATCAGCACTAGCACTATTTGCTAAGTTCAATAATTCATGTGAATTTGAACGAAGTGTCCAAATATACAGGTACCCAAGCAATAGTTAATGTAGAAGGATTAAACAGTGGCACAACAATAAAAAAAATATTTTCATTGTGGTAATTCTGTAATTCTGCTACTTGTGTTTTGTGTTAAATACATGATATTCAAAGAAAAGTGCAGCACATAAATTTAAATCCATTAGTAAGAAAGATGGTTTTTGATAAATCATCTTTCTTATTTTTTTAATATTACACAATGAAAAAAATACAAATAATAGCTTTGTTAATTGTTTTTGCATTATATTCATGTAAAAACACAAGTACAGATTCTCCTATTGATTTATTCTCACATACAATAAATTTATCTGAAACTAAATATAATATAGATGAGGATTCATTAGCTTTGATTGAAGGGATACAATGTAATGATAATTCATTAATTGTCACAGATTTTCATTTAGGAAAAAGTTTCTCAATATTTAATCTTCAAACTGGAAAATATATTGGTCGTTTTGGGAAGATTGGACAAGGACCTGATGAATTACCGTTAGGCTGTACTGGAAATTTGGAATATAACAAATTTAGTATTTCATTTGATTTTACAGGTTTAATTGCAAGCTATAATATGGATTCTCTACTTTCAAACATTAACTCAAAACCAAAAAAGCTTGCCAGAAAAAACATTCCAGAAACATCATTTTCAAGAGTAATTCCATTAAATGATAGTGTTTTTCTAGGTGCAGGAGTGTATAAATCAGAATACCAGTATGCATTGTTTGATAAACAAAATAAAGTTATTGATTATAACATTGACATATTCAATGCAAAAGATGAAAAGTTTAATATGTATCACAAATTTATATCTAATCAAGGTACATTTAAAAAGCATCCTATGCTAAACCAATTTGTGTATTCTTTGAACAATTCTTCAAATATTGACTTCATAGATGTCTCAAACAATAAGATAAATTTGATAAAGTCTATTCGTCTTAAAAATCCTATTTGTAATCCTATACAATTTGGTGATCTTAGTCGTGTTGTACCGGATAATAATAGCATAATTGGATACATCGATATTGCAACAAGCAATAAATATGTGTATACATTATATGCTGACAAGTTATTTGTCAATGAAAATGGAACAGGTAACAAATTCAACTCAGACATTGTACTTGTTTTTGATTGGAAGGGGAATCCTGTTAAGAAGTATAAACTAACAAAAGAAGCTTTCTATATAGCGATTAATGAAAAATCAAAAAAGTTATATGCTGCCATAAAGAAAACAGACGGAAGCTGGTCAATAGCAACTTATGATATTAGTGAAAAATAGATAATAGTGGCATATAATTTTCTTTCATAATAATAAGTAAACGGAAATAAATAATGTCCTTTTTTTTTAAGTGAGAGTTGTATTTTACATCTTTCAAGGGGATTGGCATGGAAAAAATGATTTAACCGTCCCCAAATCTAAAGGGAACTGGAAGTTAGTGCTGATTGTTTAAATTTAATTTAATAAATGAGACATTATTTATTTCTAATTACTCAATCGAGATATTATGGCGAAAAATCAAGTATAATTAAATACCTCTTAATATTTATCTCTGTTTTCAGAATCTCAAAGATCGATTGTTATTTATGCTAAATAGCTTCGGTACAAAATACGACATTACAGTTTGACCATTACTTGTACTATTATTAGCAAATTAAAAAATGGAAAAAAATAAAAAACGAAACTGGGTTACAATAATATCTTCAATTATCTTTTGTGGAGTAATAATTTCATGTTCGACATCAAATAATGAAATGAAAACAATTGTTGAAGAATGGATGGCAAAAGAAATAATTATACCTCAAAATTTGACGGTTAAAAGTCTGGGAATTAATATTATTGACAAAAAAATGCAAAGGCATCGATACAATATCCTAGTATATGTTGACTCAGTTGGTTGTACTAGTTGCAACTTGGGATTAACAGAATGGAAGGCGTATATCGAAAAGTCCAAATTGAAGGCATATAATGTTGGTTTTTTGTTTGTTGTCCAATCCAATAATTATACAGAGTTTGAACAGCAGTTAAAATGTAAACAATTCTCATATCCAATTATTTACGATCCGCATGGAACGTTCAATAAACTCAATAAGTTTCCAAAAGAAAATAAGTATCATACTTTTTTATTAGATAAAAAAAACAAAGTAGTTTTAATTGGGTCACCTGTTAAAAGCGAGAATATGTATAAATTATACGATGAAGTTATTCGTGGAAAAAAGAGAGACATTGTTCAATCAAATAATATAGAGAAAAAAAATTCTTTTGTAAATAAAACAACTGTAAAGCTTGAAAACGAATCACTGAACCTTGGTAAATTTTCGATTAAATCGATTAAACAAGCATCGTTTAAGTTTACAAATACAGGAAAACATCCATTTATAATTCAATCAGTAATTATGTCTTGTGGTTGCACAGTAGCTAAATATGATAAAAGGCCTATTCCACATGGAGATACAACCATTGTTGTGGTGGAATATAAGCCCTATTCATTGGGCTATTTCACAAAAATGGCAATTGTGAACTGTAACGTGGAGAATAAATGTATGAAATTAAAGATCAGTGGAGAGGTCGTTAAAAAATAGTTCATTGCTACAAATTAGTAAAAAATGAACCCAAGCTAGTTTAATAACCTGTATCTAAACGATTAACACTAACTTTAAGTCCCTTTTAGGGGATAAAAGGCGGTAGAACAAGTTTATGTCCGTCTTAACCCCCTAAAGTTGTAAAATACCTCCGCATTTGGAAATTGAAAAAATGTGACATTAGGTATATTCATTTACTTATAAGTACTACATGCTAATTAGTATATACTATTATCTTACGTTTACTCTGTGGAATACAGTAGCTTAATCCATTATCAAAGTATAAACTAATTTCAAGCATGTACTCAATACGATTTGTAGAACTATTGGTGCTAACTTAAATTTCCCGCTTAACTTGCGGATTTGAATCTATGAAAAAGTATAGTTTACAGAAAGTCTTGAGAATATTTTGCCATGGATCGTTTTTGATTCTTGGAAGTATTATCCTGACTATTTTTCTCAAAGTGTTTTGTTTTGCTTCTTTCAAGGTTCCATCGGGTTCGATGGAACCTACTTTGGGGAATGGGGATCATATTATAGTGAATAAAATGATTCTTGGACCACGTATATTTAAGGACTGGAAATTTTTTAAAAGTGGAAATTGGGAAATGAGACGATTAAAAGGTATTCGGGCTATTAAGCGCAACGAAGTATTAGTCTTTAATCTTCCCAGCTCAAATAATGATTGGAATAAAATTGAATTAAATTTTAATGTGAATATTGTAAAGCGATGTATTGGCATACCGGGTGATATATTTTATATAGAGAATGGAATTTATAAAGTAAGAGGATGCCTTGATACTTTAGGGGTATATCATAACCAATTGAATTTATCCACCCGAAATGATTTAGCATTAGATTCAGCTTTCAAATGTTTTCCTTATGATAGCATACATCATTGGACATTGAGAAACTTTGGACCATTTTATATTCCTAAATCAAATGATACTCTAAACATAGACATAAAAAATATCGAATTGTATCGTAAATTGATAGTCTATGAAACAAAAAAGACAATTGAAATAAAACATGGTAAGGTTTTGCTAGATGGTAAACCTATAACTCAGTATGTTTTCAAATTGAACTACTATTTTATGTCAGGTGATAATGTGTTCAATTCTTATGATTCACGCTATTGGGGTCTTTTGCCCGAAGATCATATCATAGGCAAGGTGTCTTTTATATGGAAATCGGAAGACGAAAATACAGGAAAATTCAGGTGGAAGCGTTTTTTTAAAGGGGTGTGAAGTGACCCCCAACCCCTAAAGGGGAGTAAGATGTAGTTACTTATTAAACATAAAATGGATCATCAGAATTTATATAAACAATATACAACTCTTATCTTTAAGTTTCCCAAGGGGGATTTAGGGGGCTTCCTTCTTTTTGTTTTGCTAATTCCTTTATGTCTAGTTTTATCCACCGTTTTTGCAGTGGACGAAACGTTGGCGAATGGCGTTGTGTCTGCTAAGTATTTTTGGTTTTATGGAGCAATGGGTGTTACTGCTCTGGTTTCATTGTTGGCGTTTGGATTTAAAAGGGCTGTCTTTAAGTTATATCCGATTGATTTTTTACTATTATTATTCACCGGTTTTGTATTGGCTATAAACTATCTTGACTTTGGATATAGAGTTTCTACTAAATGGGTGCTGTTAGTGCAGCTCTTGTTACTGTTCTTTTATTTCAGGATTGCTTTACAGGATAAAACCTTGCGTTTTTATCTCTCCGTATTTTTTGTTCTTACCGGTTTGGTAGAAGCCGTATGGGGCCTAAGACAGCTTTATGGTTTTATACCCTCTAACCATGCACTGTTTAAACTTACCGGGTCATTTTTCAATTCCGGTCCTTATTCCGGTTATATAGCGGTGGTAGCACCTTTGGCACTTTACGCTATGTTGAAAGATGCTGTGGTATTCAAACGAAAGTTCTTTATCGGTTTCCTACCACATTACGTACGTTTTATCGTTTCCATACTGACTTTTACAGGGGTAGCTTTAGTGCTTCCTGCTGCTATGAGTCGTGCTGCATGGATAGCTGCAGTGATCGGTTGCGGTTTTGTGTTAGCACTGCATTATTTGCATAAAAAGCCTGTTTTGGATTATTTAATCCTGCAGCGAAAGCGGGTAATTCTATTTCTGTGTATTGGAGTTGTATTGTTGGCTTGTGGTGCAGTGGGTATTTATCAGCTAAAAAAGAATTCGGCTGATGGACGTGCCTTGATATGGAAAACCACGTTACAAGTCATAGCTAAACATCCTATGGGTGTAGGGTTAGGTCACTTCGCAGGCGTTTATGGCGAAGAACAGGCTGCCTATTTTGAATCGGGCAAATACAGTGATCAAGAAGAATTGGTAGCCGGAAATCCCGAGTATGCATTTAATGAATACTTGTAAATTATTAGTGAGTTAGGTGTGGTGGCGGCTTTGGTTTTGTTTACGGCTTTTATAACATTTATTTATATGGGCGTTAAGCGTAAGGCGATAGCAGAAACTGGCGGACTGATTTCGTTATTGGTGTTTGCATCCATGTCTTACCCCTTCAATTTACTTCCATTTCTCATAGTATTCGTCTTTCTTATGGCATTAATACTCGCTCAAAAGCAAGTTGTGAGAGTAGAAAGGTTTACCGAAAAGAGTGTTGTATTGCGTTGGCAAACCGTTCTGATGTTATTGACAGCTGCAGGAATGATCCTTTTTGCTACTTTGTACCAACGATACCCAACGTATACTGCCTATAAGGAATGGAATAACCTGAAAATGAAGGGAAGCGCAGATGCTTACCCCGAAATGAAAAAGGACTATGAAAAGCTTTATCCTTACCTAGCGGATCAAACACCGTTTTTGTTTGAATATGCCCAATGCCTGTCTAAAGCAGGAGAATATGCAAAAAGTAATCAAGTATTGGAACAAGCCATCAAGATCAGTTGCGATCCTATGCTTTATAACATATTGGGCAAAAATTATCAAGGTCTTAAAAACTATTGGTTAGCAGAGCAAAATTTCTTACAGGCATCACATATTGTTCCCAGCCGGATCTATCCTTATTACCTGCTGGCTAATCTGTATGCTGAAAGTGGAAATGCCCGACAGGCACTGCTTATGGCGCAACAGGTACTGAAAAAAGAACCCAAGGTTCAGTCAACAGCCGTCAATGAAATGCGGGAGAAAATGCGGGTGTTGATAAAGAAAAATAAGAATTGAGTCAGAATTGAGTCAGAATTGAGTTCGTTTTTTTCTTTTTCATTTCAATAAAATCTACTTAATTTGCAACTTCAAGTTTAATAAATTGAAGTTGTACCTGTACGATGTATGTGGCTGTTTCAGAAGCACGCAAACAACGCAAAATACACAAATTTTCGCTAACCCCCAATAAGCGAAGCGCAACTGGGGATAATGGAAAATCAAATAATAATACGAATCAGGAGTCGCAGACATATATATTCTTTATAGCGAGTTATTTCCCGTAGGGAATACATATCAATAGAAAATGGAAACAGATACAACCAATTCCCCTTTAGGGGATAAACAAGGTAAAATGTGAATGTCCTACGGACAATAAACAGGCATATCTGTTTATTCTATGGATATATAGGGTCTGCTGAAAAACTCATGCAGTCATTTTTAAATTAGATTACGGTGCGCTGCACCTTAAACTTATCTGTGAAATCAAATTTCTACAAAGATTCCGCC
>WSSedL1CaDRAFT_10000260_pt1 | contig 37117 bp, 27 predicted proteins | sample WetSurSL1Cattail_FD_9464 | JGI IMG/M metagenome (IMG submission 9464)
AATATTATGGTGGGGCGTATTGGTCCAACAGAACTGGCTGCGGCTTCTTTGGCTAATAGTTTTGTTTTTGTTGCTATGTCGCTTGGAATTGGTTTTTCAACGGCTATAACACCAATGGCAGCTGAGGCTGACGGAAGAAAAGATATTGAAGAAGGACGAACAGCCTTACATCACGGTTTGTATTTATGCACTATTTTAGGTTTTGTTCTTTTTGCGGTTATTTTGGTTGCTAAACCTTTAATCAACTTCATGGGACAACCTGATAATGTAATTGAACTAGCCAAACCTTTCTTAGATGTTGTTGCTTTTTCGCTAGTGCCTTTAATCATTTTTCAAGGTTATAAACAGTTTGCAGATGGAATGAGTGAAACTAAATATTCCATGTGGGCGACCATCATGGGGAATATTATTAATGTTTTACTGAATTATTTATTGATTTATGGAATATGGATTTTTCCCGAAATGGGAATGTTGGGAGCAGCTGTTGGTACGCTCGTTTCTCGTTTTGCTATGTTAGCATTCATGCATTATAAAATGAAATCCAATGTCAAGTTTCATCCTTTTTTTGAAGGTTTTGCTATCAGTAAGATTAAGAAAGAAATCAATATCAAGATTATTAGGCTAGGAGCACCTTCGTCTATGCAAATGTTTTTTGAAGTTGGTTTGTTTACAGGAGCCGTTTGGTTGTCGGGTAATTTAGGAGTAGCCAATCAGGCGGCTAACCAAATTGCGTTGAGTTTAGCTTCTTTTACCTTTATGTTTGCAATGGGTTTAAGTGTTGCAGCCACTATTAGAGTAGGGAACCAAAGAGGTTTGAAAGATTATAAAAAACTGCGTATCGTGGCACTTTCAATATTTTTGTTGGCTATTTTACTCGAAATATTTTTTGCTTTGGTTTTTGTGATTTTTCATCAAAACTTACCCACTTTATTTGTAGATCAAAGCAATGTAGCCGATTTAGTGAAGAATACAGAAGTTTTAGTTATAGCATCTAATTTGCTTTTAGTAGCAGCAGTATTCCAAATATCAGATGGAATTCAGGTTGTTATGCTGGGGGCTTTGAGAGGTTTGCAAGATGTAAAAATTCCTATGTACATAACATTTGTTGCTTACTGGGTAGTGGGTTTTCCAACTTGTATTTATTTAGGTTTGTTTACCGAATTAAAAGCAATAGGAATTTGGATTGGACTTTTGGCTGGTTTAACAACAGCTGCTTTATTTTTGTATCTTCGCTTTATGAGTTTGACTAAAAAAATAATTCGCACCGAATTGTAAATCTCAAACCCAATCAATTAGAATAACGATTTAATATTTTTTATAAAATGGAATTACCAAAATTTTTACTCGGCGACAATACCGATTTCCCGGATGATATTTTTATCATTCATTTAGATTACCCAAGATTTATCATCAATCTAAAAGATGATGAGGTTGAATTTATGGAGGAAGCAGAAGATCTTGATGAAGCGGAATTGAATGCCGAAATGGAAGGATTAATCGAAGAAGCCAATGCTTTTTATGATAGAGAAATGAAACGCTACGAAGACGATTAAGTTTTTGATTTAAAATAAGTTTCCAATAGTATTTGAGCGGCTGCAAATGGTGAAGATTCATTATTTTGCACCGCTTTTTTAGTTTCTTCAATTAATTCTTGAATTCCTGGATGATTGAAAAAATTTTGTTTCAATTGGTCATCGATGGTTTCTAGTAACCAAAATTCATTTTGTTCGGCTCTTTTTTTATCGAAATAAGTATTGCTTTTTGTCAATTCAATGTATGTCAAAATAGTATCCCAAACTTCAGCGATTCCTCCATTAGTTTTGGCACTACAGGTGTTTGCTGTGGGAACCCATCCTGATTTTTTTGGAGGGAAAAGATGTAAGGCGTGTTCAAATGCTATTTTTGCTAATGCCGCTTTTTGAATGTTATCTCCATCCGATTTGTTGATGACAATAGCATCGGCCATTTCCATAATGCCGCGTTTTATGCCTTGCAATTCATCGCCGCTTCCTGTAATTTGCAATAGCAAAAAGAAATCAACCATACTGTGAACAGCAATTTCGCTTTGTCCAACACCTACCGTTTCTATAATGATGGTGTCAAATCCACAGGCTTCACATAGGATTATTGTTTCTCTTGTTTTTCGTGCCACTCCGCCCAATGTTTCTCCTGATGCCGAAGGACGTACATAAGCATTGGGATCTTTGGCTAATTCTTCCATTCGGGTTTTGTCTCCCAAAATACTTCCATGAGAAATAGAACTGCTAGGGTCAATTGTTAATACCGCTATTTTTTTGCCTAGGCTAGTTAACTGTTTTCCAAAAGCTTCAATAAAAGTACTTTTTCCAACTCCAGGAACTCCTGTAATTCCTATTCGGATGGATTGGTTGGTATGGGGTAAGCAGGCATTAATTATTGTATTTGCTTTGGCAAAATGATTTGGGTTATTGCTTTCAATTAAAGTAATCGCACGACTCAATGCACTGGTGTCTCCTGCTAAAATACCTTTAATGAGTACTTCTGGGCTAGGTTGTGCCATTCGTGCTTGCTGTATTTTTTTCAAAACAGTAGGACTGAAGTTTTCAGAATTGTTGTCTTTGTTGTCTTGGTTTGATTTATCTTTTTTCAAAATACAGAATGCTTTTTGTAAAAATAATACATTCGTGCTAAACTCAATAGCTTTTTTTAACCACGGATTTTTAGATTTTAGTTGATTTATGTTTGTCTTGTGATATTATTGATATGTTTATGATACTATTAAATTAGTAAATATCTTTGCAGTATTATGATCAATATTATTTTAATTTTTGTCTATTTACTTATAGGTGTTGCATTCCAATGGGTCAAATGGTTTCCTGCCACTACCTACAAGCTACTGAATAAAATTATTGTTTATATCTGTCTTCCAGCTTTGGCGTTGTATTATATTCCAAAAGTGCATTGGAATAATGAGTTGTTGTATCTTATTGGTGTCACATGGATTGGATTTGGTATTGCCTTTTTTTTATTCCGCTTTTTAGGAAAAAAATACGGTTGGTCTAAAAAATTAATTGGCTGTTTGATTATTACGGCAGGATTGGGAAACACCTCGTTCTTGGGTTATCCTATTGTCAATGCGCTTTATGGTTCCGAAGGTTTAAAAATGGCTATTCTAGTCGATCAACCAGGAACCTTTGTAGTGCTTTCTACTATTGCTGTAATTGTGGCTACGCTCTATTCTAAAGAAGCTGCTTCTGCAACTAAAATCGCCAAAAAAGTATTGTTGTTTCCTCCTTTTATTACTTTTTTAATTGCTTGTTTGGCTAATATATTAGACTTGGATTTTCATGATTATTTCCAATTGGCATTACTAAAAGTAGGGAGCTTGCTTACACCATTAGCCATGATTTCGGTAGGTTTACAATTGCATTTTGATAGCCGAAGTAAACATTGGAAATTCCTCTGGATTGGTTTAGCTTATAAATTGCTAATTACTCCCGCTATATTATTTTTACTCTATGTAGTTATCTTAAAACAAGATTCTTTAATGATTCAAGTTGCCATTATCGAAGCCGCCATGGCACCTATGATTATGGCTAGTATTCTAGCTACTTCTCATGGATTAAAACCAAGATTAAGCAGTATGATGATTGGTTTTGGGATTCCTATTTCGTTTGTCACTTTAGCTTTTTGGTATTTGGTTTTGCAATATATTTAAAGTTTTTTCTTCTTTTTATACTTTCAAAAAAATCTGTGTTTCTACATTTCTAAAAATCCAATTGGGTATAAAGTAGAAAAACTAATTAAAAAATCAAGGATATATCATCAAAAATATAAAAGCAAATAAATTCACCAGCAGTACTACTCCGTAAACAATATTCGACTTTCCTTTGCTTAATGACAGCATGACAGTGAAAACGGATAATGCTAGTAGAACAATAGATTTAATGTCAAGTCCAAGAATAATAGGCATGTCTAGCATTATACAAACAACAGCAACGCTGGGAATAGTTAGTCCAATACTTGCTAAAGCTGAACCCAAGGCTAAATTGATGCTCGTTTGGAGTTTGTTTTTTCGTGCAGCTATGATAGCCGCAATTGCTTCTGGTAGTAGAATAATGGCAGCAATTACAACACCTACCAGTGTTTTTGGTAGATTATAACTAACAATAATACTTTCAATTGTAGGAGATAAAGTTTTCGCTAATAACACTACAATTCCTAAGCTTATTATTAGAAATACAAGACTTGTTATGAATACCTTGTTGGTAATAGGGAAAGGTTCTGTTTTATCCTCGTTTTCATCATCTCCAATAGTTAGGAAATATTGTCGGTATCTTTTAGTTTGTGCAAACAAAAAAGAAGCATAAATAACTAAACAGGCTATAGATGCAAATACAAGTTGTGGCATTGAATAATAACTTCCTGAAACACTTTCTGTGAAAGTAGGAAACACTAATGTGAATACAATAATAGAAACCAAAGAAACTAAACCAATTGTAACAGAAGAAGACGAAAAATTCTGTTCGTAATGTTTCAATGCGCCAATAAAAAGACATAACCCAATAATTCCGTTAAGAATTAGCATTGTAGCAGCATATACTGTATCTCTTGCTAAAGAAGCTGCTGCTGGACCATCGGATAGCATTAAGGATATAACAATAGAAACTTCAATAATAGTTATAGAAATGGCTAGGATAATCGTTCCGTAAGGCTCTCCAACTCTTTCTGCAATTATTTCAGAATGATGTACTGCCGACATTACGCTAAATATAAGTAGTAAACTAGCAACAATTTGAAATATGCTACTACTTTCTATTAGTCCGCTAAAAAAGAGTACCCAAGAAAGTACAGGAATAATAATTGTCCATTGAAGTAATTTTTTCATTTTAATAAATTAAGGTATGTTAAACTGTTTTGTAAAGAAATTCAACTGTGAATTGGTTTCTTTGTAATATATCAATTTTTTATGAAAAATAAGACAGAGCCATTTCTCTTTAACAAATATTTATTCTTATTAAAACGGTCTATTAGTATTTTTTGACTAATTTTATAGAACTTATCTAAAATAAAAATATCATGGCAACAATACGATTAGGAGATATAGCTCCAGATTTCAAAGCAGAGACAACGCAAGGACCAATACAATTTCATGAATGGTTAGGAGATTCTTGGGGTGTTTTATTTTCACATCCATCTGATTTTACACCAGTTTGTACTACTGAACTTGGAACAGTAGCGAACTATTATTCTGAATTCCAAAAAAGGAATACTAAGGTTATTGCATTGAGTGTTGATGGATTAGAGTCACATTTAAAATGGATTCAAGACATCGAAGAAACTCAAAATGTAACAGTACAATACCCAATTATCGCAGACGAAAGTAAAGAAGTAGCTAATTTGTATGATATGATTCATCCGAATGCAAATGATACTTTTACAGTTCGTTCGGTCTTTATTATTGGGGCTGATAAAAAAGTAAAACTAATTTTGACATATCCAGCTTCTACAGGAAGAAATTTTGACGAGTTGCTACGGGTTATCGATAGTTTGCAATTAACGGCTAATTATAGTGTTGCAACGCCAGCCAACTGGAAAGATGGTGATGATGTGGTAATTTCTCCGTCTATAAAAGACGAAGATATTCCAGCGAAGTTTCCAAAAGGATTTAATCGCATTAAATATTACTTGAGAATGACACCTCAGCCTAATAAATAATTTCATAGGTTTTGATTATAACAAAAAAGTACAATGAGAAAATTTTCTTATTGTACTTTTTTTGTTTTCAGTTGAGTTCTTATTATCAGTAAAGAACTTATATACTATTGGTTTGTAACTTTTAAAACAACTGATTTATTTTAGCATATTGTAATAACATGATGGTTTTGGCATCTCTTAGTTCTCCAGTTTCAATCTTATTGTATGCTTCATTAAAAGACATTTCTAAGACTTCGATGTTTTCTTGTTCGTGTTCTAGTCCGCCGCCTTCGCTAACTTTCATAGAAGCATCATATTCGCCAATGAAAAGATAAAGGATTTCAGTTATAGCTCCGGGTGACATATAAGTCTCCATTATTTTTTTTATCTTAGAAATACGATAACCTGTTTCTTCTTCAGTTTCTCTAATGATGCATTGTTCAGGTTCGTCTTGGTCTAATAATCCAGCACAAACTTCTACCATCATTCCGTTTTTATTGCCATTTAAATAAGTTGGCAAACGAAACTGACGCGTTAAAATAATGGTTTTGTTTTCTTTATTGTAAAGTAAAATGGCAGCTCCATTTCCACGATCATACACTTCTCTTTGTTGGGTAATAATGCTGTTGTCTGGTTTTTGGTAGTCAAAAGTTACTTTGTTAAGAATGTACCAGTTGTCCGAAAGTAATTCGGTTTTTTGAATCGTTATTTTTGGATTATTCATCTATGTTTATTTTGGATATAAAAAAACGCCCTGAATTTTCAGAGCGTTTAATTTTGTTTTTATTTTGTGATAGTTTGCTTTCTGTCTGGACCAACAGAAACAATTTTAATAGGCACTTCAAGCTCTTTTTCAATGAACTCGATATATTCTTTTAATTCAACTGGAAGCTCATCATAAGTAGTCATTCCTGTTAAATCTTGTTTCCATCCTTTGAACTCTTTGTAAATTGGAGAAACATTTTCTTCTTCCACATTATAAGGGAAGTGAGCGATATTTTTTCCTTTGTAATTGTATTCAGTACATATTTTCAAAGTTTCAAAACCAGAAAGTACGTCGCCTTTCATCATCATCAACTGTGTTACTCCGTTTACTTGAACAGCATATTTCAACGCTACTAAGTCTAACCATCCACAACGTCTTGCTCTTCCAGTAACCGAACCAAATTCGTTTCCTACTTTTGCCATTGTAGCACCTACTTCGTCAAAAAGTTCTGTTGGGAAAGGTCCGCTACCTACACGAGTAGTATACGCTTTGAAAATTCCGTACACTTCTTTGATTCTGTTAGGAGCAATTCCTAAACCAGTACAAGCTCCTGCAGCTGTAGTATTAGATGAAGTTACAAATGGATACGTTCCAAAATCAACATCTAATAATGAACCTTGAGCTCCTTCGCATAAAATAGATTTACCAGCTTTTTGTGCTTGGTACATGTATTCTTCACTGTCAATAAAGTCTAATTTTTTAATTTCTTCGATAGATTCAAAAAATTCTTCTTCAAGTTCTGCTAAGTTGTATTGTAATTCTACTCCGTAAAATGCAATCATTGCTTCGTGCTTGTCAGCAAGAGCGCGGTATCTTTCTTTAAAATCTGCTAATTCGATATCTCCAACACGCAATCCATTTCTACCCGTTTTGTCCATGTAAGTTGGACCAATACCTTTAAGTGTAGAACCAATTTTAGCTTTTCCTTTAGACGCTTCAGAAGCAGCATCTAATAAACGGTGTGTAGGTAAAATTAAGTGCGCTTTTCTAGAAATGATTAATTTCTTTTTGATGTCAATGTTGAATTTTGCTAATCCTTCAATTTCTTTTTGAAAAACAACAGGATCAATTACAACGCCGTTTCCAATAACATTTACCGCTGATTTATGGAAAATTCCAGAAGGAATGGTTCTCAATACGTGTTTTATTCCGTCAAATTCTAAAGTGTGTCCAGCATTTGGACCTCCTTGGAAACGAGCAATAATATCGTAATTTGAGGTAAGAACGTCAACAATTTTTCCTTTTCCTTCATCTCCCCATTGTAATCCTAGTAATAAATCTACGGTCATTTTTAATTTATTTATTTTCGTTAATTCGTTTTGGTGGTAAATTATTACCACCTCTTATTTAAACTAAATGTTAGTATTGATTTTATTCTTGCTGTTCGTCAGTAGTTGGTTTTTTCTTAGTTCCATAGAAATACAAAGAATGATTGGTAATCTCTAAATCAAAAACTTCTTCAATTGTTTTTTTGATTGTTTGTATTCTTGGGTCACAAAACTCAATAACTTCACCTGTATCGGTCATAATAATATGATCGTGTTGTTTGTCAAAATAGGATTTTTCATAGTGCGCTTGGTTTTGACCAAATTGGTGTTTACGTACCAAAGCACAGTCTAATAATAATTCTATAGTGTTGTATAATGTGGCTCTACTGACACGGTAGTTTTTATTTTTCATTTTGATATACAGGTTTTCTATATCAAAATGTTCTTCGCTTTCATAGATTTCCTGAAGTATAGAGTAACGTTCAGGCGTTTTTCTATGGCCATTTTTTTCAAGATACATTGTAAAAACGTTTTTTACAATTTCTTGATTTTTGTTGTTATTTGTAGAAATGAGTGTCATATTCGGCAAAGATAAATTTTTATTTTAATAGTTTTCAAGTTTAAGTGCTTATAAGAGAATAATTTTGTTCTTTTTTAACGAGAAGCACTTTTATGCGCCTATAAGAATTGAAAATTATACCTTTTTAGCAAAAGCTTAATTTTTATAAACTCTGGTCACTCGATCAATTCCATCAATTTTTTTGATGTTATCAATTAGTTTTTTCAAAATAGTAATGTTTTGAACAATTACAGTTAGCTGTCCTTTAAAAAGTCCTGCATCTCCACTCAAAGATATACTTTGAATGTTAACATTCATATTATTCGAAATTACTTTTGTCAATTCATTAGTAAGACCAATGGTGTCCATTCCTGTAATATTCAAAATCGCTTTGAATTCCTGTTGTGAGGAATCAATCCATTTAGCCGGCATAATACGGTAGGCATAATTGGACTGTAATGAAATGGCATTAGGGCAATCTTTTTTGTGTACTTTAATTCCTTCATTGATAGTGACAAATCCAAAAACTTGATCTCCTGGTATTGGATTGCAACAAGCAGAAAGTTTGTAATCTAGTTTGTCTTGTTCTTTTCCAAAAACCAACATGTCATAATTGCTGTTCAAAACAGGTCTGTGAATGTCGGAATCCGCGGTGTTACCACTACGCTTGATTTTATTTTTGAAAAAATTAATTAAAGTATTGCTTTTTTGTGCTGCAAAATCTTTTAATTGTTGGTTGTCAATAGTTCCAATTCCCACTCTGTAAAACAAATCCAAACTGGTTTTTAGGTGAAAAAAGTTAACTAACTCGTTAATCACTGCTTCGTTTAATGTAACTTTTAAGTGTTTTAATTTACGTGTTAATACTTCTTTTCCGTCTTCGGCAATTTTCTTAGTGTTCTCGTTAAGAACGTTTCTAATTTTATTTTTTGCTCTTGAAGTTGTTACATAATCCAGCCAATGTGCTGTGGGTTTTTGATTTGGAGAAGTGATAATATCTACTTGATCTCCACTTTTTAATTCGTAGTTTAATGGAACTAATTTCCCATTGACTCTGGTTCCGCGAGTTTTGATTCCAATTTCGGAGTGAATACTGAATGCAAAATCAAGAGAGGTAGCACCTTTGGGTAAGGACTTAATATCTCCTTTTGGTGTAAAAACGTAGATTTCTTTCGAATATAAATTCATTTTGAAATCTTCGACAAAATCTATGGCGTTGGTCTCAGAGTTCTCTAATGCTTCTCTTAATAAGTTTAACCAAACGTCTAAACCGCCTTCTTCGGCATCTCCATTTTTATATTTGTAATGTGCTGCGTATCCTTTTTCGGCAATTTCATCCATACGTTCACTGCGGACTTGTACTTCAACCCATCGCCCTTTTGGTCCCATAACCGTAATGTGTAAGGCTTCGTAACCAGTAGATTTAGGAGATGAAATCCAATCTCTTAAACGGCTAGGGCTTGGTCTGTAATGATCGGTAACGATGGAGTATATTTTCCAAGCAATAAATTTTTCATCATGTGGATCAGCAGATTTATAGATAATACGCAGTGCAAATTTGTCGTAAACTTCGTCAAAAGTTACGTTTTGTGCTTTCATCTTTCTACGAATAGAATAGATGGATTTAGGACGTCCCTTTATAGTGTAATCAATTCCCTCGGCGTTTAATGAAGCTTTGAGAACATCCGAAATGTCTTTGATATAGGCATCTTGTTCTTCTTTAGTCTCTTTTATTTTGCTAACAATATCATTATAAATAGCAGGTTCGGTATATTTTAACCCTAAATCTTCCAGTTTAGTTTTGATGTTGTATAATCCTAATCGATGCGCTAATGGTGCATAAATATATAAGGTTTCAGAAGCAATTTTGACTTGTTTGTGGTCAATCATTGATTCCATGGTTTGCATGTTGTGCAATCTGTCGGCAATTTTTATTAAAATTACTCGAACATCATCATACAAAGTCAATAACATCTTTCGGAAGTTTTCGGCTTGCATAGACACATTCATGTCTTTTTGTACAATAGAAATTTTGGTTAAACCCTCAACCAGTTGTGCTACTTTAGGATTGAACATTCGCTCAATATCTTTAACGGTAGTAGGTGTGTCCTCTACCACATCATGCAATAAAGCAGCAGCAATTGAAGTCGCACCAAGACCTATTTCTGAAGCAACAATTTTAGCAACAGCAATCGGATGAAAGATGTAAGCTTCACCTGATTTTCTTCTTTGGTCTTTATGTGCTTCTACTGCAACGTCAAATGCTTTTCGTATTAGTTTTTTGTCTTCAGTTGTTAAAGTTTGGTAACTAATGCGTAGCAATTCTTTGTATTCTTGAGCAATTGCTTTGTTCTCTTTTTCGATATCTATTTCTGTCATGCTTGCAGGGTTCATTTTCTAAAAATAACGATAAGTTAGCATATATGCAAGAGTTTGAATTGTTGATTTTAAATTTAGTTTTTGAGGTTTTAGTCCCTAGCTGTTAGTCCTTAGTTTTTAGTCTAAAAAGTACAATCTGAATTCTAAAATCTGCAAACTGAATTCTAAAATCCTCGTTGTCTTTTAGCTTCAAATATCAGTATGGCTGCGGCAACAGAGACATTCATACTGTCAATCTCACCTTGCATGGGTATAATGATATTTCGCGTAGCGGCATCACGCCATTCTTGAGTAAGTCCAGTGGCTTCTGTTCCAACAACTAAGGCGGTTGGTTTTGTGAAATCCTGTGTGTGATAACTGGTTGAATTTTGCAAGGTAGCGCAGTAGAAATTGATGTTTTTTTCTTTTAAAAAAGCAATGATTTCTGCGGTACTTGCTGTTGCAATTTGATTGGTAAACAAGCAGCCTACACTAGAACGAACAATATTTGGATTGTATAAATCGCTTTTAGGATTGGCTATAATTACTGCGTCAAGATTTGCGGCATCGGCAGTTCTTAAAAGTGCGCCAATGTTTCCTGGTTTTTCAGGTGCTTCGGCAACTAAAATTAATGGAGTCGCTGATAGTTTTAAATCGGAAAGTTGTAGTGATTTTGATTTTGCTACAGCCAAAATACCTTCGGTAGTTTCACGATAGCTTAGTTTTTGAAATACGTCTTTATTGATTTCTATTAATTCTGCATTTCTAGCTAATTTTCTTGCTTCGATTTCGCTGCAAATTTCGGGATAGAATAAAAGAGTTTCAATCTCGTAATTTCCTTTTACAGCTAATGAAATTTCCCGAGCTCCTTCAATCAAAAAAGTGCCTGTTTGTTTGCGGTTTTTGGCTTTTTCTTGTAATAGTACCAAAGATTTTATAAAAGGATTTTGGATTGAAGTAATTTGTTTCAAGAGCTGCAGAATTTATGATTAAATACTCGACAAAGATACACAGACAATAATTGTTTTGTAAAAATGCTATCGAAAATTTTATTCGATTAAGATAGAATAATATGATTTTGGTTATTTAAGTGTATTGTTTTTCTTTAATTTGCTTGAAATCGCTAATTAAATAAAGAAAATATGTTTGGTGCATTGGAAATAGTGGGTACAATGGCTTTTGCTATGTCAGGTGTTTTGACTGCCATGGAGAAAAAGTTAGATCCTTTTGGGGTTTTTATTATTGCCTTTGTTACTGCAGTGGGAGGAGGAACCTTGCGTGATGTTTTGATAGGGAAGACTCCAGTGGTTTGGATGCTGAATTTGGAATATGTTTATATGATCTTCATTGGGTTTGTTTTGGCTGTTGTTTTCCGAAAGAAATTCGATAAATTAAGAACTTCTTTGTTTCTTTTTGATACGATTGGTCTTGGTGTTTACACTTTAACAGGATTGCGAAAAGGGATTGAAATTGGTTTGCATCCTATTATTTGTATTGCTTTGGGAACGATAACGGCCTGTTTTGGAGGTGTTATCCGCGATATATTGTGCAATGAAATTCCTGTAATCTTCCGCAAAGAGATTTATGCTACTATTTGTATTCTAGGTGGAATGTTGTTTTTTATGCTCAAAGCCTTTCATCTCAATGACGAAATTATTTATATCACAACAGTATCAGTCGTGATTAGTATCCGATTATTGGCTGTTAAGTACAAATGGCATTTACCTGCTTTGGAAGGTAATAAATAGTTTTTTTATGAATTAAACGGTTCTTTGAACTACTTCGAAAATCTTAGAATCTTCACATTTTAAAGTTTTCGAAGGGAATTTCATCAACAAAGCATAATCGTGAGTGGCCATGATGATGGTTTTTCCGTTAGCGTTAATTTTTTTCAATACCTCTAAAACTTCTACACTAGTTTGCGGATCTAAGTTTCCTGTAGGTTCATCAGCTAGAATTAATTCTGGGTCATTTAGCAATGCTCTTGCAATGGCTACGCGCTGTTGTTCTCCACCAGAAATTTGGTGTGGCATTTTTTGAGCATAGTTTTTCATGCCTACTTTGTCCAGAACTTCTTCAATTTTTCGTTCCATTTCGTTTTGGTCAGACCAACCCGTAGCTCTAAGAACAAAAAGCATGTTGTCTTGAATGGAACGATCTGGTAAAAGTTTGAAATCTTGGAAAACAATTCCAATTTTACGTCTTAAAAATGGAATGTCATTTTCCTTTAGTGTTTCTAAATCAAAATCTACAATGTGTCCTGTACCTTCGTTTAATGGTAAATCGGCATAAAGCGTTTTCATGAAACTACTTTTTCCAGAACCTGTTTTTCCAATAAGGTATAAAAATTCTCCTCGGTTTACTTCTAGGTTAACGTTTGATAAGATTACTTTATCTTCTTGATAAATGGTTGCGTTTTTTAAAGACAGTACAGCTTGAGACATAATTAGCGTTTGTTTATGGTGTAAAAGTAATTATCAATTATGAAATAGCAATATCAATTAGTAGTTTTTTGTGGTTTGTTAAAATATTTGTTCATAATAAATCCAGATAGTGTCACGTTATAAAGTCTATAATATGATATATTTGAATATTAAAAAAATAAATAAAAATGCGCAAACTTTCTTGGCTCTTCTTTTTATTGGTTTTTGTCAAAACCAATCCACTTTTGGCACAGAAATCATCTATATATACTAATAATTTAAAAGAATACGATAGAGCAGTTTCTTTGTTCAAAGACAACCAATATGCTTCAGCTCAGTTTCTTTTCGAAAAAGTAAAAGCCGAAACGCAGGATGAGGAAATTAAATCCGATTGTGTTTATTATGACGCTAGTTGTGCGGTTCGATTAGGACATGCCAATGCTGATGTGTTGATGGAATCTTTCTTAGAAAATTATCCTACGAGTTCCAAAAGCAATCAAGCTTATGTGGAAGTTGCTCATTTCTATTTCAATGAAAAGAATTATCAAGAGGCTTTAAGATGGTTTGAAAAAGTAGATGAAAGTCAATTAAGTATTGCCGATAGAGACCGTTTTAATTTCCAAAAAGGTTATAGTTTTTTTAGTTCCAAAAATAAAAAGGAAGCAACAACTTACTTTAATAAAGTTTTAAAGTCGGAAGTTTATGGACCTCAAGCCAAATATTATTTAGGATTTATGGCTTATGAAGGCGATAATTATCAAGAAGCCAATAAATATTTTGATGCTGTTTCTGGAGATGAAAAATATGCTGAAAAGTTGTCCTACTACCAAGCAGATATGAATTTCAAATCGGGGAATTTTGAAAAAGCGATTGAGTTAGGTCAAAAAGCGATGGGGAAATCGAATCCAGCTGAAAAATCAGAATTGAATAAAATTATTGGTGAAAGTTATTTTAATTTAAAGAAATATAACGAAGCCATTCCTTTTTTGGTTGCTTACAAAGGGAAAAAAGGAAGATGGAGTAATACGGATTATTACCAATTGGGTTATGCGTATTACAAGCAAAATGATTTTGAAAATGCCATTGCGCAGTTCAATAAAATTGTTGGAGGAAAAGATGGTGTTGCTCAAAATGCTTATTATCATTTAGGGGAAAGTTATTTGAAATTAAATCAAAAACAACAAGCTTTGAACGCGTTTAAAAATGCTTCCGAAATGCCGTTTGATGCTGCAATTCAAGAAGATGCTTATTTGAATTATGCTAAATTGAGTTATGAATTAGGGAATTCCTATCAAAGTGTACCTGCTGTTTTGTTGGGTTTTATCAATAAATATCCAAACAATTCAAGCCGTTCAGTAGTGGAGAAATTATTGATTGACTCTTACATTTCTTCAAAAAATTATAAAGAAGCCTTAGTTTTATTGGAAAAAAATAAAAGTCCCGAAAACAAATTGGCATATCAAAAAGTGACTTTCTACAGAGGTTTAGAATTGTACACGGACAGAAATTATGATGCTGCTTTACAAATGTTCCAAAAATCATTAGCTAATACAATGGATGCTGAGTTTACAGCTAGAGCAACTTTTTGGAAAGGAGAATCGGAGTATGTGTTGAATGATTACAGTAAATCGTTGTTGAGTTTCAAACAGTTTGTTGGAATGTCCGCTGCGGCATCAACACCTGAATATAAAAATAGCAATTATAATGTAGCTTATGCGTATTTTAAATTGAAAGAATACGATGCAGCAGGCGATGCTTTCCAAAAATTTATAGACAAATCGAAAGATGATAAAACAAGATTAACAGATGCTTATTTGCGATTAGCCGATTGTCGTTTTGTGACTTCTAAATATTGGCCAGCAATGGACGCTTATAATAAAGTTATTGATCTAAAAAGTGTAGATGCTGATTATGCTTCTTATCAAAAAGCACTTTGTTATGGTTTTGTGGCTAGAAATGATAGAAAAATTGAAGATTTGAATTCGTTTTTGCAAGCCTATCCTAAATCAAGTTATCGTGATGATGCGATGTTTGAATTGGCTAATACTTATGTAGCGAGCGACAAACAGGATTTAGCTTTAAAAACTTACGATAGATTAATTAATGAATATAAAAATAGTGCCTTTACTGCAAAAGCTATTTTGCGTCAAGGATTGGTGTATTATAATTCAGATAGAAGTTCAGATGCTTTAGTGAAATTCAAAAAAGTAGCTGCCGAATATCCTAAAACTCCAGAGGCTTTAGAGGCTGTTTCTACTGCGAGGTTAATTTATGTAGATAGCGGAAAAGTTAACGAATACGCTACTTGGGTAAGAACTTTGGATTTTGTTGCGGTTACAGATGCAGATTTGGATAATGATACTTTTGAATCGGCGATGAAACAATTTGAACAAAATAATAACTCTCAGGCTATTTCTGGATTTAGAGCTTATATTTCGAGTTTTCCAAATGGAATTCATGCTTTGAAAGCTAATTTTTATTTGGCTCAAGCGTATTATACCGAAGGTCAAAAAGACAAAGCAATGCCTAGTTATGAATATGTAGTGAACCAACCGAGAAACGAATTTACAGAGCAATCTTTAACTAGATTAGGGCAAATTTTATTGGATAGTGGTTCAAAAGAAAAAGTAATTCCAGTATTACTTCGTTTGGAAAATGAAGCCGATTTGTTTCAAAATAAAGTTTTTGCACAATCGAATTTGATGAAATGTTATTACGAGAAAAAAGATTATTCAAATGCAGTGATTTATGCTGATAAAGTGTTGAGTAATCCAAAAACAGATGATAATGTAAAAAGTGATGGAGAAATTATCATTGCACGGTCGGCTATGCAAACGGGTGATGAAGCTAAAGCAAAAGCGGGTTACGCTAAAGTAATGTCGATTGCTAAAGGAGAATTGGCAGCCGAAGCTTTGTATTATGATGCTTATTTTAAAAACAAGGAAGGCAAGTTTGAAGCTTCAAATACTTCAGTTCAAAAATTAGCTAAAAGTTATGCAACTTACCGTTTTTATGGTGCAAAAGGATTGGTTTTAATGGCTAAAAACTTTTACGGATTAAAAGATAGTTTTCAAGCAACTTACATTTTAGATAGTGTAATTCAAAATTTTTCCGATTTCCCAGAGGTGGTTTCAGAAGCGCAAACTGAATTGAGTCGAATTAAATCAGAAGAATCTAAAACCAATTCTTCGATAAGTAATTAGAGAAAAAAGAAAAAAGAATATAGATTCAAAGATATAAATCAATTATCCACTTTCGACTTTCTCTCCTTTGGAGAGGGTTGGAGAGAGGAATAAAAAATAAAATATGAAATTCAATTTCCAAAATAAAATAACAATAGGTCTGTTTCTAATGGTTTTGCAAGTTTCTTTTGCTCAAAAGAAAGAAACAAACATTGGTTCAGAAGAAGTAAATATTGTAAAACCATACACGCCAACAATTTCTGATGCATCTAAAATTCGGGAATCGCCAGTTCTTGATGATGAAGGGAATGCAAAAAAAGAAACGATTAAGTATTCCATTTTTTCTTTTCCAGTAGCTTCTACTTTTGCTCCAGCTAAAGGAAAAGCAGAAGGAGTAGACAAAGAAGCGCAAGAGAAATTCTATAACAATTATGCTACTTTGGCTTATGGAAATTACGGCAATCTAAATGCTGAATTGTTTGTGAACCAAGATTTAGGAAATAATGATTATGTAGGCGGAATGTTTCGTCATTTTTCTTCTCAAGGAGGAATCAATGATGTAAAGCTGGATAACTGGTTTTATGATACCGCTTTGGATGCTTTCTATGGTGCGAATAATGACAATATGTCTTGGAATGTTGATTTAGGTTATCAAAATCAAGTGTACAATTGGTATGGTTTACCAATGGATTTTGGAAGCACATTGAGTGATTCGAATAGAAATTCTTTGATAGGAAGTATCGATTCCAAACATGCTTATAATGGTATTTCATTAGGTGGAAAAATGAGTTTTAATGAAGGTGCTTTTAAAGAAGCTGCAATGAAATTCAGTCATTTTTCGGATAGTTTTGGTTCTTCAGAAAATAGATTCTACATCAAGCCTTCTTTGCGATTTGACGTAGGTGATCAATTTGTGAAAACCAATATTATTGTGGATTACGTGGGAGGATCTTTCGATAAAAATTATCAAAATAATAATGTGGAAGCTGTAAAATACGGTTTTACTAATTTGGGTATTTCTCCAAGTTTTAATATTCAAGAAAACGGTTGGAGTGTGAATTTAGGGGCTTCGTTATTTTATAGTATTGATAAAGAAGGTAGAGATAATAAGTTTTTAGTATATCCAAATATCAACGTTTCTTATCCAGTTGTGGATGATTTGATGATTTTTTATGCTGGTGCTGAAGGAAGTTTAGAGCAAAACTCTTATATGGATTTTGTAAAAGATAATCCGTTTTTATCACCAACATTAGGATTGGCAATTAAACCTACAGACAGACAATATGATATTTTTGCAGGTTTAAAAGGGAAATTAGCTTCTAGTGTAAGTTATAATCTTCGTGGTTCTTATGCGAATGAAAGAAATAAAGCTTTGTACAGAAGTAACGATTATACTGAAAATGCAGCTAACGAAGATTACGCTTTTGGAAATTCGTTTCAAGTGGTGTATGATGATGTACGTACGTTTCGTTTTTCAGGAGACTTGAAAGCTGATTTTTCTCAAAATGTAAGTTTTGCAATAGGAGGAACTTTTAGTAGTTATAAAAATGATATACAGCAAGAAGCATGGAATTTACCAGCAGTAGAAATTAATTCTTCTATTGATTTTAATATTACACCAAAATGGTTTGCTGGAGTAAAAGTGTTTTATGTAGGAGAAAGAAAAGATTTTCAGGCGAATACCGATTTAGCTCCTATTGCAAATTATGCTCCCGTAACTTTGGGTAGTTATTTTGATTTGAATTCGCATGTAGGTTTCAAATACAATTCGCAATTAACAGCATTTGTTAAGCTAAATAATATGACGAATAAATCTTATCAAAAATGGATGAATTATCCAGTACAAGGTTTTCAAGTGTTGGTAGGAGGGAATTACAAATTTGATTTTTAAAAGTTAAGTTTTTAAACCGCAAAGAGCGCAAAGATTTCGCAAGGAACAGCAAAGAATTATAAAAACTCTGCGAACTTAGCGTAAAACTTTGCGCTCTTTGCGGTTAAAAAAAAGAACTATTCTGTAAAAGGAATTGCAACACGAGTTTTGTCCCATCCTAAGTTTAGAACCATACCTTTATCAGCTGGAGTAAAAACCATTGAAAAAGCTTCAAGAGATTCTTCTGCTTGCGTTACAGGAACAACTAAACGAGCTACATCATTCGCTTCTTTATACGAATAAGAACCCCAAACATTTAGATCTTTACTTAAGATAACTGTACATTCTTTTTCATTAGGAATAGTGTATAAAGTGTAAACTCCTGCTTTGATTTTTGTTTTTCCTAAAGTAATATCTTTGTAAAAAGTGATTTCAGTAGCTTCATTTGCGCCAGTTCTCCATACTTTTCCAGCTGGTGCAAGTGCGCTTAAAGCTCGTCCGTTAAGTTGTGGACGGCTGTAAATTACTCTTGCAATTTTGTTGGCATCTTTGTAATCGTTAGGGTAAGAAGCCATGTCCATAGGGCTTTTATCTAATCCAGGAAATTTTTGAGCTTGGATGTTTGTCGTTGTTAACAATAGAAAACCAAAAGCAATTGCGTAAATAAAATTTAATTTTTTCATAACGATTTTAAAAATATATGATTAGTACTAATTCTTTTACGAAGTTAAATAAAAAATAGTGGAACAATAGTTAAGTTTTTCAAATGCTTGCAAAATAGTGCGAAATAGAGATAATAATCTAAATTTGTATGCTTGATAAAATACAACTAGTCTAATTTGATTAGAATTTGAAATAAACATAAAATGACTTTCAAACAAAAAATACACCAATATTACCAGCAACTTGTTCAAGATAGAGAAGATGCTTTTCGGGATATGATTTCGGCGCTAACCGAAGATTCAAAGAACGATGCCAAAGGTTCTGCGGGCGATAAACACGAAACGGCTTTGTCGATGATGCACATTGAGCAAGAAAAACTCAACCATAAATTGAAGGAGGTTTTGGCTCAAAAAGCTATTTTAGATAAAATTGATTCCACCACAATTGCCAAAACTATTATTGTCGGAAGCTTGGTCAAAGCCAATGGAATTTACCTCTATTTAAGCGCAGCACTTCCTAAAATTGCTGTTGATGGAATTAATGTTATTGCGCTTTCTCCGCAATCACCATTGGGAAATAAATTAATGGGGAATGAAGTGGGGTTTTCGTTTGAGATTAATGGGACGAAATATTTGATTGAGACTATTGAATAAAAGTAGTTTTATTAGAAAGTGTATTTTTAAAGTAAAAATTTAAATAATAAACACAATTTTATTTTTTTGTAACAACTTTTGGTTTTTATGTAATCGAAATCATTAAAATAAAACAGCATTCCCTAATAAAACTTTCGTAAATTCGCGACCTTAAAAGTTTGACTTTAAAACCTAACAAAATTATGAGTAAAATAATGACAGTCGACATCTTGTCGAGTATTAAAGGAGCACAGCCTTCCGAGAGTGTGAACAAATTATTTGATGTAATAAAAAATGCAGTTCCTACAAATAATAATTCCTTAAATAATGTCAATCATAATTGTGTGTCTGTAAGTGATTTAAGAGAAGATGTTGTGGTAGAGAGTTCGGCAATGGAGAAACAACTCATTATTGAAAATTTCCCGAACAAGAAAAATGGATTTTTAGTGGTTGCTAAAGTTATAGAAGGATAAAATGGATTCACAGATAAAAAAAATACACCAGCAATTGGTGTCAAAACAAATAACTTGTACGGCTTTAGTGCAAGAAAAATTAGACTTACTTAAACAAAACACCTATAATTCTGTCAATTCTTTGTTAGATACTTTGGCGCTAGATTTAGCTGCTAAGGTAGATGCTAAAATTGCAAACGGAGAAACCATCGGTTTGTTAGAAGGAATTCCTTTTGGAATTAAAGATGTGTATATGGTTCAAGGAACTTACACTACGGCAAGTTCTGATTTGTTGAAAAATTATAAATCGCCATATACGGCTACTGCCATTCAGAAATTATTGAATGCAGGTGCTATTCCATTAGTGAAAGAAAACTGCGACAGTTTTGGTCACGGTTCTTCTAGTGAGAATACCATTTTTGGAGCGGTTAAAAATGCAATCAATCCAGAATTAGTGGCTGGAGGTTCAAGTGGAGGNTCTGCTGTGAATGTTGCTAAAGAATACACGGTATTTTCTATTGGTGGAGATACAGGAGGTTCAATTCGTCAGCCTGCTGGATACAATGATATTTATGGTTTTAAACCCACTTACGGAAGGGTTTCAAGATTTGGTTTAATGGCGTATGCGTCTTCTACAGATTGCGTTGGTCCATTGGCAAAATCAATTGAAGACATCCGAATTGTATTGAACGTAATGAGCGGAAAAGATCCAAAAGATCAAACTTCAATTGCTTCACACGAAATTAGTGAAACGGCAGTTGCAACTTCAAATGTAAAAACAGTCGGATATTTCAAAAATTTCATCGAAAGCGATGCAATTGATGCTCAAGTAAAAGCAGATTTTTTAGCCGCTATCGAAAAAATAAAAGCCAAAGGAATTGCAGTAAAAGAACTAGATTTCTTTAAATCTGATATTTTAGTTTCGACTTATTATACGCTAGCGATGGCGGAAACGGCTTCGAATTTATCTCGTTTGGACGGAACTAATTACGGAAACCGAATTGAATCAGAGAATTTAATTGAAACGTATGCGGTTACGCGTTCTGAAAACTTTTCAGAAGAAACAAAACGTAGAATTGTTGGTGGAAACCAAGTGTTGTCACAAGGTTTTTCAGATGAAATATATTTAAAAGGATTGGCTTTAAGAGATCAAATTTCGGAGAACTTCAGTAAAGATTTTAACGAGGTTGATATTATTTTATCGCCAGTAACACCAGCTGCCCCGCCTAAAATTGGAGATAGTTTAAAAGATCCTTTAGCGATGTATTTGTCAGATGCTTATACGGTTGGTTTTAGTTTGGGTCAATTACCAACTTTAACCGTGCCACAAGGAACAAGCACTGGATTGCAAATTACTGCAGCAAAAAATAATGATGAATTAGTATTGCAATTTGCAAACTTCTTAAAAGATACAATATAATGGAATTGGAGCAATTAACTGCGGCTATAAAAGCCCACGATTTAGAATTGGTAATTGGACTGGAAACTCACGTTCGATTGAATACCAAAACCAAGTTGTTTTGTTCTTGTCCAAATCAAGAAATAGAAACACCTAACGAAAATATATGTTCGGTTTGTACCGGACAAATGGGCGTTTTGCCTGCCTTGAATAAAGAAGCGATTACAAAAGCGATTTATTTTGGAAAAGCTGTCGATTCTTCCTTTAGTAATGAAATTATCTCTTGGGATAGAAAGCATTATGAATATCCAGATAATCCAAAGAATATTCAAATAACACAATTTCATAATCCGATAATTCCTGACGGACACGTTTCTTGTTACCGAAATGATGGTACGCAATTTACGGTGAATTTAACTCAGGTTCATATTGAAGAAGATGCTGCCAAATTGATGCACGAAAAGAAAATTTCGTTAGTCGATTTTAATAAAGCAGGAGTTCCGTTGATTGAAATTGTTACGGAACCTTGTATTCGTAATATTGAAGATGCTTCGACTTATGCGCAATACATTCAACGTATTGTTCAAAACTTGGGAATCTCTGAAGCGAATTTGGAAAAAGGGGAGTTCAAATCGGATGTTTCGGTGTCTTTGCGCAAAAAACATTCTTATGATTTGAACCCAAGAACGGAAATCAAAAACTTGAACTCGTTTAAGTTTATGGTGGAAGCTTTGAAGGAAGAAGTGGAGAAACAATTCAATTATTTTATTGAAAATGCAGCGTTTAGGCCTGATCAAACGACTGTGTTATGGGATGCTGATTTAAAGCAGACCAAAACAATGCGTAAAAAAGAATTCGAAGCGGATTACCGTTTTATTTCAGAGCCGGATTTACCTTTTGTAAATATCAAAGCGGAGATTGATGCAATAAAAGTAGATACAAGTGCATTGCCTTATGCGGTAGAATCTATTTTGATTAACGGTGGTGTTTTGCCTCAAGATGCTAAATTTTTCACGGCAGATGCATTGCGTTCAAGAACTTTCGTGACTTTAAATAACGAAATTAATGATCCGTCGTTTGTTGCTAAAACTTTGGCGAATAATGTAAAGGCAGAAGACTATGCTAAAATCCATAATATTGAGCATTTAACAACCATTTTTGTTCTGTTTAAAGCAGAAAAAATCACGGCAGTTTTAGTTCAAAATGCGATTGCGGGTTATTTAAAAGATCAAAATTTTGATTACAACAAATACTTCGCAGATAACACCATTTCGGAAGATAAAATTCAAGAAGTTATTGCAAAAGTAATTTCAGAAAATGAGGCTGTTGCCAATGATATCAAGGCTGGAAATGAAGGCAAAGCTGGAATTTTAGTTGGTAAAGTTTTAAGTGTTGTAGGTAAAGGTGCCGATGGAAAAGTAATTCGTAAAATTATTTTAGATCAATTGGGTACTGCAGCTGTTACTGAAAAAGCAGTAGCTTCTGAAAAAATAGCTGATGCCGTTACGGTTGCTAATAAAGAAATTCAAGAAGAAGCGCTTCCTGAAATTCCTATTGTTATAAAAGATACCTATAGAACGCATAAAATTTCCCAATTATCAGAAGAGAACATCAAAGAAGAAGTGATGTTGTCGGGTTGGGTAGCGAGTGTTCGTGACCACGGAGAATTGATGTTTATTGATTTGCGCGATTCAAGTTATGAGATTTTCCAAATCCGTATTAGTAGAGAATCATTCCCTAATATTGATGAGTTAGTAAAGTTGAAACCAGAATCGGTTATTTCAGTAACAGGAATTGTGGTTGGTCGTAATGAGGATGATTATAATGCAGGTTTACGTACCGGTAAAATCGAATTAGAAACTTCGGCTTTAGAAATTTTAAATTTATCTAAAACTTTGCCTTTTGAAATAAAAAGAGCGGCAAAGACTAACGAAGCGATTCGTTTTCAATATAAGTTTTTAGATCATAGAAACGAAGAAGTAAGAAGAGCGATTGTAAACCGTCATAAAGTAATTAAATTATTGCGTGACATTTTAGACAATGAAGAATTCTTAGAAATTGAAACGCCAATTTTAAGTGCAGGAACCGATGAAGGAGCACGCGAGTTTATTGTTCCTACTCGTAAAGGATCTGGTTTGTTTTATACGCTTCCACAAGCGCCACAGCAATTCAAACAAATGTTGATGGTGAGTGGTTATGAGAAATATTTCCAAATTGCACGTTGTTTTAGAGATGAAGATTCTCGTGGAGATCGTCAGCCAGAATTTACGCAATTGGATATTGAAATGGCGTACGCAAGTATGCAGCAAATTATCGATTTGAATACGAAAATGTTCAATGAAATAGTGACTAAAATTTACGGTAAAAAATGGATCTTACATCCGTTTGAAATCATTACCTATAAAAACGCAATGGATTTCTATGGTTGTGATAGACCTGATTTGCGTTACGGATTAAAAATGCAAGATATTACCGAAATTGTAAAAGAGACTACTTTCCAGGTATTTTCTAAACCAATTGAAGAAGGTGGAATTGTAAAATGTATCAAAGTTTCGGCTCAAGAGCAAGGAAACAAACGTATGTCTAAAGGACAAATTGAAACCTTAACGGCTGTTGCACAACAAAATGGTTTGGGTGGATTGGCTTATATTATTGTAAATGAAACCGAGTTGCAATCACCAATTATTAAATTTTTAGGTGAGGAAATTGCAGCAGGAATTATCAAAGCGACTAATGCGCAAGTGGGCGATATCGTATTCTTCTCGGCAGCAGATTATGCTACAGCTAATAAGGCTTTGGATGCAGTCCGTCAAGAAATGGGCAGAATGTTAAACTTGATTAATCCGAAGGAATTATGTCCAGCTTGGGTAGTAGATTTTCCAATGTTCGAAAGAACAGATGAAGGAAGATGGACATTTACACACAATCCGTTCTCAATGCCAGCGATTTATGATTTGCAAAAACACATGAATGGTACTGATGAAGAAATTGGAACTATCATTGCACAGCAATACGATATTATCTTGAATGGATATGAAATTGGTGGAGGATCCGTTCGTGCGCATAAATCGGAGATTCTAGAAGCGACTTATAGAAATATGGGTTACAACAAAGAAGAAATGATGAAGAGTGTAGGAACGATGTACAAAGCTTTCCAATATGGAGCGCCACCACATGGAGGAATTGCTTGGGGAATCGATCGTTTGATGATGATTTTAGAGAAAAAAGCCTCTATTAGAGAAGTAATGGCTTTCCCTAAAACAGGTTCTAGTGAGGATTTATTATTTGGAGCACCATCGATTTTATCAGATAAAAAGGTAGAAGAAATGAATGTGAAGATTATGAGGAAATAGATTTTTCTGTTTCTATAAATAAATTAAAAGCGGATTTGTACTGAAAAGTATGAATCCGCTTTTTTTATTATTGGAATATGGTTCGTTTTTATGATCTCGGTTTATTAATTCCTCTGTCATAAAGCACTATACTTCCTGCCACAGAGACATTCAAACTTTTTTCGGATTTGAATTTTACTAAATAGTGGCATTTTTCAATCGCTTGTTTTGAAAGTCCATTGTCTTCAGCTCCTAATAGATAGACGCAACGTCTTGGGTGTTCAAAAGTCTCTAAATCGGCGGCTCTTTCATCTAATTCAACACCAACTAAGCGAGCACCTTTGGGTAAGTTTTTGAAAAATTCCTCGAAATTTTCATAATGGAAATAAGGTATTGCGTTAACTGCGTTGTGCGTGTCACAAGCTTGCTTAGCGTATCTATTTCCGATAGTAAAAATAAAGCTGGCACCAAGATTTTGAGATGATCGCCACAAAACACCTAGATTTTCTGGAATTTTTCCATTTTGAATTCCGATACCGAAATATTCATTTATAAAATTATCATTCATAGTGCAAAAGTACAAACTGTTGTTAGTATTTTCAAATTTTTGATTTGTGGAAGTGTGATTGAGGTTTTAATTGATATTGATATTGTCTTTTTGTTGCCGAAATTGACAATTATTGTTAATAACTTAAAAGGTTAAAAGTGGATTTAAGCTGGGATATAATTTCAGTTTTTATATATTTGTTCGTTAGACAAAAATTACATTTTTAGAATAAAAAACATGAGCGAAGAAATCAAGAAGGAAAATAATTATTCAGCGGATAGTATTCAGGCATTAGAAGGAATGGAGCACGTAAGAATGCGTCCTTCCATGTATATTGGAGATGTAGGTGTTCGAGGACTGCATCACTTGGTTTATGAAGTTGTCGATAACTCTATCGATGAGGCAATGGGAGGTCATTGTGATACGATTCGTGTGGATATCAATGAAGATGGTTCTATTTCGGTAGAAGATAATGGTCGTGGTATTCCGGTTGGAATTCATAAAAAAGAAGGTGTTTCTGCACTTGAGGTTGTAATGACTAAAATTGGTGCTGGAGGTAAATTCGATAAAGATTCGTATAAAGTTTCTGGAGGTCTTCACGGTGTTGGGGTTTCGGTGGTAAATGCTTTGTCTAATCACTTAAGAGCAACGGTTCATAGTAGTGATGGAAAAGTGTATGAGCAAGAATATGAAAAAGGAAAAGCACTTTATCCGGTTAAACAAATTGGAGAAACTACTAAGAGAGGTACAATTGTAACTTTTTATCCTGATCCATCTATATTTACTCAAACTATAGAATATTCTTATGAAACATTGTCGGCACGTATGCGTGAATTGTCTTTCTTGAATAAAGGAATTACTATCACTTTTACAGATAAAAGAGAGGTTGATAAAGATGGTAATTTTGTTTCAGAGATTTTTCATTCTGATGAAGGTTTGAAAGAATACATTCGTTATTTAGATGGAAACCGTGAGCCAATTATTGCGCACGTTATTTCTATGGATCACGAAAAAGGAGAAATTCCAGTTGAAGTTGCCTTGATTTATAATACAAGTTATACCGAGAATATTTTTTCTTATGTAAATAATATTAATACGCATGAAGGAGGAACGCATTTGCAAGGTTTTAGAACAGGTCTTACAAGATCTTTGAAGAAATATGCAGATGCTTCTGGGATGTTGGATAAATTAAAATTCGATATCTCTGGAGATGATTTCCGTGAAGGATTAACAGCTATTATTTCGGTAAAAGTTGCAGAACCACAATTTGAAGGACAAACTAAAACGAAGCTTGGAAATAGAGAGGTAGTTTCTCCGGTAAGTCAGGCCGTGAGTGAGATGATTGAGAATTATTTGGAAGAAAATCCAAATGATGCTCGTATCATTGTTCAAAAGGTTATTTTGGCGGCTCAAGCACGTCATGCAGCTAAGAAAGCACGTGAAATGGTACAGCGCAAAACCGTAATGGGTGGCGGTGGATTACCAGGAAAATTATCAGATTGTTCGGAACAAGATCCTGCAAAATGTGAGGTTTATCTTGTCGAGGGAGATTCGGCAGGGGGAACGGCTAAACAAGGTCGTGATCGTAATTTTCAAGCTATTTTACCCTTGCGTGGTAAGATTTTGAATGTGGAAAAAGCGATGCATCACAAGGTTTTTGAAAATGAAGAGATTCGAAATATATTTACAGCACTTGGTGTAACTATTGGAACAGAGGAAGATAGTAAAGCGTTGAATATTTCAAAATTGCGTTACCATAAAGTAATTATTATGTGTGATGCCGATGTTGATGGTAGCCATATTTCTACTTTGATTTTGACATTCTTCTTCCGTTTTATGAAAGAATTAATTGAGGAAGGACACGTATATATTGCTGCTCCACCTTTGTACTTAGTTAAAAAAGGAAATAAAAAAGAATACGCTTGGAATGATGTTCAACGTGATCAGGCTAACGAAAGAATGGGTGGAAGTGCCGCTATTCAACGTTACAAAGGTCTTGGAGAGATGAATGCGGAGCAATTGTGGGAAACAACAATGGATCCAAGTTTTAGAACATTGCGTCAGGTGACTATTGATAGTTTAGCCGAGGCAGATAGAGTTTTTTCTATGTTAATGGGGGACGAAGTGCCGCCAAGAAGAGAATTTATCGAGAAAAATGCTGTTTATGCTAATATTGATGCATAAAAAATAGTTTATTCGGTGGTTATTTTAAGCAATAAATTGTAGATTAGCAGGAATTAACCAATTTTTTTACATAACCCCAATAAACATTAAAATATGAAAGTTACTATTGTAGGAGCAGGAAATGTTGGAGCAACCTGTGCAGACGTTATTTCTTATAGAGGAATAGCTAGTGAAGTAGTTTTGTTAGATATTAAAGAAGGTTTTGCCGAAGGGAAAGCTTTGGATATAATGCAATGTGCTACTAATACTGGTTTTAATACTAAGGTGTCTGGAGTTACCAATGATTATTCTAAAACAGCAAACAGTAAAGTTGTTGTTGTTACTTCTGGAATTCCTAGAAAACCAGGAATGACACGTGAAGAGTTAATTGGTATTAATGCAGGTATCGTTAAAACGGTTGTAGAAAATATTTTAAAATATTCTCCTGAAGCAATAATTTTGATGGTTTCTAATCCAATGGATACAATGGCTTATTTAGCATTGAAATCTTTGGGGATTCCTAAAAATAGATTAATAGGTATGGGAGGAGCTCTAGATAGTTCTCGTTTTAGAACCTATTTGTCTTTAGCTTTAGATAAGCCTGCAAATGATATTTCAGCAATGGTAATTGGAGGACATGGAGATACAACAATGATTCCTTTGGTACGATTGGCTTCATATAATGGAATTCCTGTAACGCAATTTCTTTCTGAAGAGGTGTTACAAAAAGTGGCTGCCGATACTATGGTAGGAGGAGCAACCTTAACAGGTCTTTTGGGGACATCAGCGTGGTATGCGCCAGGAGCTTCTGTTGCTTATATTGTTGATAGTATTTTAAATGATCAAAGGAAAATGATTGCTTGTTCTGTTTATTTAGAAGGAGAATACGGTCAAAGTGATATTTGTGTTGGAGTACCCTGTATCATTGGTAAAGATGGGATTGAAGAAATAGTAGAAATTGAGTTAGATGAAAAAGAAAAAGCTTTGTTTGCAAAGAGTGCTGATGCAGTTAGAACAATGAATGAGGCTTTGAAAACTATTTTAGCTTAACTTTTTTATAGATAAAGTCAAGGCTGCAATTTTTTGCAGTCTTTTTTTTGAGATTAATTAATAAATAAATTGGTTAATCTTAACCAGAATTATATATTTGCTCGTTTTAAAAAATATTTGACAGATTCAATTTTCCTGTTTTTAATAAAACTGGTATGTAAAGTGCTGTTTATAAAGGTTTAATACAGAATAATAAATTTAAAATAATTAATTTTTAGTAATAATGCAGAATAAAGGACTTATTAAATTTTTCGCAATTCTATTTGCATTGGTAAGTGTTTACCAATTATCATTCACTTTTGTAGCAAATAGTATAAAAAACGATGCGAAAGCTTTTGCTAATGGTAACTCTGAAAAAGAAGTTAGATATTTAGACTCTATTGGTAAAGAAAAAGTATTTAATCTAGGCTTTACCGACTTTACTTTTAATGAAGTAAGTGACAAGCAAATTAATAAAGGACTTGACTTAGAGGGAGGAATCAACGTGATTCTTCAAATTTCGGTTAAGGATATTTTGAAAGGATTATCTAATAATTCTAAAAATCCAGTTTTTAATAAATCTTTGGCTGATGCAACTGCCGATTTACAAGGAAACAAACCGTATTTAGAAAAGTTTTTTGATGCTTTTGATGCTAATTCAAAAGGAACTGTAAAACTAGCTTCTCCTGAAATTTTTGCAAATAGAAATTTACAAGGTGAAGGTGGTGTAGATTTTCAAATGTCTGATGATCAAGTGAAAAAAGTAATCAGAAAAAAAGTAGACGAATCTGTTGAAAGTGCTTTTGGAGTACTAAGAAAACGTATCGATAAATTTGGTGTTACACAACCTAATATTCAAAAATTAGGAGAATCAGGAAGAATCTTAGTTGAACTTCCAGGTGCTAAAGATGTGGATAGAATTAAAAAATTATTACAAAGTACTGCTCAATTAGAGTTTTGGGAAACGTATAAAATTGAGGAAGTTGGTAACTACTTGATGGCTGCTAATGAGGAATTGAAGAAAACTGAGGTTACAACTACTGAAGCTAAGCCTGTAGTTAAAGATTCATTGAGTGCTTTATTGACAGATGCTAAAGATTCGGCTGCTACTAAAAAAGGAAATAATCCTTTATTAGATAAAATGGTAGGCCAAGGTGGAGGTGCAGTTTTAGGTCTTTTCTCTCCAAAAGATACTGCTGTTATCAATGGTTATTTCAAAAGACAAAATATTAAAAATTTATTACCAGCAGAATTACGTTATGTAAAGTTTGTATGGGGAATTGTTGAAAATAATCTAGACAATAAAGATAAAGAAATTGAAACAGTTGCTTTGTATGCTTTAAGAGGAAACAGAGACAATGTGGCTTCAATGAGTGGTAATGTGGTTACAGGTGCTAACGCAACTTTTGATCAATTAGGAAAACCAGCCGTTTCTATTGAAATGAATGGTCAAGGAGCTAAAACTTGGGAAGAATTAACAGGAAGAGCTTATACTCAAAAAACAAACATTGCTATTGTATTAGATAATGTGGTTTATTCTGCTCCTGGAGTTTCTAGTGGTCCTATCTCTGGTGGAAGATCTGAAATTTCAGGTTCATTCACTATTGATGAGTCAACAGATTTAGCAAATGTATTAAGAGCTGGTAAGCTTCCAGCTGCTGCTGATATTGTTCAGTCAGAAGTGGTAGGTCCATCTTTAGGACAAGAAGCTATTGATAATGGTACTACATCTGCTATTGTAGGTTTATTTTTAGTATCATTATGGATGTTAATTTATTATGGTAAAGCGGGTTGGTATGCTAATATTGCTTTAGCAGTTAACTTACTATTCTTATTTGGAATTTTGGCAAGTTTAGGTGCTGTATTGACTTTGCCTGGTATTGCAGGTATCGTTTTAACAATGGGTACTGCAGTTGATGCGAATATCATTATTTACGAAAGAGCAAAAGAAGAATTACGTGAAGGTAAATCTCTTGATGAAGCAGTGAAAATCTCTTATAGCTGGACTGGTGCCATGCGTTCTATTGTTGATGCAAACGTAACGCACATTTTAATTGGTGCAGTATTATTTATTTTTGGTTCAGGACCAATTAAAGGTTTCGCAACTACATTATTGATTGGTATTATTACTTCATTGTTTACATCAATTTTTATAGCTAGAATTTTCATTGACAAAAACATCGCTAAAAAAGCGGACTTGTCTTTTGTAACTAATTTTTCTAAAAACTTCTTTAATAACTTCCATTTTGATTTCTTGAAAGTTAAGAAAATTACTTATGCTTTTTCTGCAATAGTAATTGTAGTTAGTCTTGTTTCACTTGCTACTAATGGATTGGATCAAGGTGTAGATTTTGTTGGAGGAAGAACATTTCAAGTTCGTTTTGAAAAACCAGTTGAAACAGATGTAGTAAAAGAAGAATTAGATAAAGTTTTTGATGGTAGTGCTGAAGTAAAAATCTTTGGTAATGACAACCAATTAAAAATAACAACTAAATATAAAGTTGAAGAGCATGGAACCAAAGCAGATGAAGAGGTAAACAGAGTATTGTTTGAAACCTTGAAGCACCATTATACTTCAGGTATTACTTATGATAAATTTGTTAATGCTTATGATGGTAAAAAATTAGGAGTACTTCAGGCTTCTAAAGTTGGACCGACTCTTGCAGAAGATATTAAAACAAATGCTTATTGGGCAGTACTAGGATCATTATTAATTGTATTCTTGTATTTGTTTATTAGTTTTAGAAAATGGCAATACGGTTTAGGTGCTATTGCAGCGGTTGCGCATGACGTTATCTTTGTATTAGGTATCTATTCATTATGCTACAAATTCATGCCATTTGGTATGGAAATTGACCAACATTTCATTGCAGCAATTCTAACAGTTATTGGGTATTCTATGAATGATACTGTAATTGTATTTGATAGAGTTCGTGAATTTTTAGATGGAAAAACAAAAGGTACTTTCTCTGAAATTGTAAACAAATCTATTAATTCAACTATGTCAAGAACAATCAATACTTCGTTAACAATGATTGGTGTATTGTTAATCATGTTCCTTTTTGGAGGGGAATCAATTAGAGGATTTATCTTTGCAATGCTTGTAGGTATTGTTGTAGGAACTTATTCTTCTTTGTTTATTGCAACTCCAGTATTGGTAGATTGTATTTCAGTTGATGACAAACATCAAATTGAAGAACAACATAAAGAAAGCTAGTATATAATAAGCTTATATAATATAAAAAAGATTCAACTTAGGTTGGATCTTTTTTTTTGAATTATATTCACCAATTATAGGATTTTGATTTTATATTCTGCAATTAATTTAATTAAAACTTGCTTTTTTAATTTATTTACTTTGTAGTAGCATTTCCCCAAATCTCAATCTATTTAAAAAAATGAACAATGAAAAAGAGTATACTTTTATTTGTCTTTGTTTGCCTTGTTAATCTATTTATTGGTTCTAGTATTTTTGCTCAAACTCCTCAACCCACAGGTACAACTACTTATTATTATTATTATTATTGTATTGGTGAGTTAGCAAGTCCATTGAGCGTCGGAGGTTCAAATTTATCATGGTACACTGCTGCTAATGGAGGAACAGGGTCTTCAACTGCGCCAACACCATCTACTGCATCTCCAGGGGCTACTACTTATTATGTAACACAAACTATTGCGGGATTAGAAAGTACTCCAAGGAAAGCTATTACAGTGAATGTTAATAAACAATTTTCTTTGTTTTGTGCAGGTACTACATCAAATTCAGTAAGTTTTGATTTTGCTAATGTTGGTCAATCTCAGTTCGATTATAGTTATACAGTTGATGGTGTTGGTCCTATTACAGGTTCACAAACGGCTCCTTCTAGTTTTTCAGTTAATGCTTTATTAGAGGGACAAACAGTGGTTTTTACTATTACTGCTGTTGGTGCACCTTCCTGTGTTTCAAATAGAACTCTTACAGCTAGTTGCGCAACAAGATGTACAAGTCATTTTGATGCTACTTTTAATCCAATCGGACCTCTTTGTGCCAGTGATCCTTTACCAAGTTTACCAACTTCTTCTTTAGAAGGTTATCTAGGAACCTGGTCTCCTTTAATGGTAGATAATATTGCTACTAAAACCTATACTTTTACTCCGACTAATAAATGTGTTAATTCTCAAATAATGACCATTACTGTAAATCCAGATAGTCCTGGCTTTAGTGATTTTACTATTTGTTCAGGAAGTTCTGTACCTAATTTAGATACTACTTCTCCTAATGGCGTAATTGGTACTTGGAGTCCGGCTGCAGTTGATAATTTAAATAGTGATTCCTATACTTTCACTCCTGACGCAGGACAATGTGCTGCGCCTCAAACTATTGATGTTACAGTTATTCCTTCAAATACATTAGTTGATTTTAGTTGGACAGTAACAGAGGCTTTTGCAGATAATCAAAAAATTAGTATTGCTGCAAGTGCTCCAGGAGGAGATTATTTGTATAAACTAGATGATGGCTCTTTTCAATCTAACGCTGTTTTTGAATATGTAGCATCAGGTTTACATTCGGTTACGGTAATTGATCAAGCTGGTTGTAGTATGCCTATAACTAAGTCTGATATATTGGTGGTGAATTATCCAAAATATTTTACACCAAATAATGACGGTTTTAATGATTATTGGAACATATCTGAATTAAGTACTCAGCCTTATGCTTACATTCGAATATTTGATCGTTATGGAAAATTTTTAAAGCAAATAAGTCCTAATGGTTCAGGATGGAATGGTATTTATAATGGTCATTTTATGCCAGCGGATGATTACTGGTTTGTGATTCATTATTTAGAAAATAATGTGGCGAAAGAATTCAAATCTCATTTTTCATTAAAGAGATAATAAAAAAGGAATTGCTGCTATTTGCAATTCCTTTTTTATGATTTAAGCTGTTTTTAAATTTGAAATTATAAATTCTGAGCCGTTTGTATATTCGGTATTAAAATAGACTTTGACTTCATTTCTTTCGGCTAGTTTTCGAACTAAATTGAGTCCCATTCCTGTACCCGAATCTCCTCTAGAAGATTGTCCAAGAGTATAGAACATTTGAAATATTTTTTCAGCTTGATTTTCTGGTATTCCTGGTCCGTTGTCTCTTACTGAGATTTGTTGTAGTTCTTCGTTATATGAAATTGTTATTTCTGTGATGTCTTTGTCATTGTATTTGATAGCATTGGAAATCAAATTTTGAATAATTTGCTTGAATGCTACCGATTGAAAACTAATATTATGATTTAAGTTCTCTTTCGTAATTTTAATATCAGCATTTGGATTAATTAATTTTATTACAGCATTTACTTCACTAAGAATGGTAATGGTTTCTTTTTCTTGATCATTCTCAACGTTTTTAGAGTAATGCAATAAATCATCAATTAATTTAGACATAGACATTGCGGATGTTTTTACCATATCAAATAAGTCGGTAGCTTCTTCTTTCATCTCTAGAATATGTTCTTCTTCGATAAACTCAATTAAGGATTTAATATTGTTTAAAGGTGATTTTAAATCGTGAGCAATGATGTTAGCAAATTGTTCTAATTCACCATTCTTAGCTACTAATTTTTCGTTCAATTTTTTTAATTCTTGGTCATAATCCCAAATTTTTAAGAACGAATCTACCTTTTTTCGAGTAATTTCAGTTATTAAAGGTTTGAATAGAAAGTCAATTGCTCCTAATTCGTAAGCTTTGTTAATGTATTTGGCTTCGTCACTAATAGCTGTTACAAAGATGGTAGGTATATTAGCGGTATTAGGATGTTGTTTTGTGATTTCGACAAATTCATAGCCGTCCATTTCAGGCATTTGTACATCGACCAAAATAAGTGATACTTTTTCTTTCAATAATATTTGTAATCCTTCGTTGCCTGAATTGCAAGTAATAATTTCTCTTGTAGGACCGTCCAACATGCTTTTTAAAGCAATTAAATTAGCTGGTTTGTCATCAATTAATAATAGGGTATGTTTTTTAGCTGAATTCATTATTCAATGTATTTATAATGTTTTTGGTATTTAATTCTTTATGCTTATTACAAATGTTTTTTGCAGCTTTTGGCATAATTGCAAATTCTGCTTCGTTGCAATCTTGAATTATTGTTTTGCCATTATTTTCAGCCATTATTTTTAGTCCAATTGCTCCGTCTTGATTTGATCCTGATAATAAAATCCCAAAACATTTTTCTTTTAAAATGGACGAAAAAGATTCAAATGTGACGTCTATTGAAGGTCGACTAAAATTGACAAGTTCTGATGCATCTAGAGAAAAAGTAAAGTTTTCTTCTAATAAAACATGATAATCGGCAGGAGCGGTATAGAGGAATCCTTTTTCAATTTTGTCTTTATCTTCTATTTCTTTAACAGTATAATGAGTGTTTCTTTGAAGTATTGCTTCAAATGTAGTAACAGTGTTTTTTAAGCGATGCAATACAATAACAATAGGCGTATTGATACTTTTGTCTAAATTATTTAAAATTGACAAAATAGAGTCAAATGCTCCTGCTGATCCTCCTATTATGATTACTTCTCGCTTCATTTTATTTTTTGATAAATTTTCTCTTCTCGATCAATTTCTTTAAAATTATGAAATACGGAGCTAAATCGCAATGATTCTTTTTTTCCAATAGCCAAAAAACCATGAACAGGCAAGCTTTCGTAAAAAAGTTCTAATGCTTTGTTTTGTAAATCAGTATTGAAGTAAATCAATACATTTCGACACAAAATCAATTGGCATTCTTTAAAAACGCTGTCAGCTACTAAATTATGATTTGAAAATAAAATATTTTGTTTTAATTCTGAATTAATCATCGAATGTCTTTCGTCGGAAACAAAATAATTGTTTAAAGATTCTTTTCCACCGCATTCATAATAATTTTTAGTGTAATCCTTAAAGTTGGTATTATCATAAATTCCTTTTTTAGAGCGTTCTATGGCATTACTGCTGATATCTGTTGCATAAATCCTAGTTTTAGAAAACAGTTTGTTCTCTTTTAAAAGAATATTCAATGAATAAGTTTCTTCGCCAAAAGAGCAACCAGCACTCCAAATATTAATTTTAGGATAACTATCTAAATATGGAAAAACTTTTTCTTGTAAGGATTTGTAAAAACTAGGATCTCTAAAAAACTCACTCACATTCACTACAATTTCATTGATGAAATTTTGAAAAATAGTAGGATTGTTAATCAGTTCAAATTTTAAATCGACCGCATTTTTCATAGTATTGATGTCCATGAAACGATGAATTCTTCTAAGCATTGACGCTTTAGAATAATCCATAAAATCATAGTCAAATTGCTTTTTTATGGTAAAAAGCAAATCATCAAGTTCTTTTAATGTTATCATTTGTAAATCCAAATACTAATTAAAGAAATAAGTTTTTGAATATCAATTGGTTTTGATTGATAATCCGATGCGCCTGCTTTTAATATTTCATCACGATCACCTTTCATCGCTTTTGCTGTTAAAGCAATAATAGGCAGGTTTTTCCATTTTGGATTTTCTCTAATTTTTTTAGTTGCTTCAAATCCATCCATTTCGGGCATCATGATATCCATTAAAACAATATCAAAGTTAGGATGTTCTTCTAAAGCATCCAATGCTTCAATTCCATTAAAAGCGGTTGTTATAACTGCTCCTTTGCTAGTTAAAGCAGCAGATAAAGCATAAATATTACGGATATCATCATCTACAACAAGAATGTTTTTATCTTTCAAAATTTCACCTCCAGATAAGTTCGGAGCCGTTTTGTATTTGGTGTTTTCAGATGTTTCTATTTTGTTTAAAAATAATAAAATTTCATCTTTTAATCGCTCGGTTGCATTATCGGTTTTTATGACAATGCTGTCCACATTTTTTTCAAGTTCTAATTGTTCATTATCAGTTAATGTTTTTCCAGTATTGATAATGATTTTAATATTCTTGTTTTTAGATATTTTTTTTATTTCAGAAATGGCTTTTATGTTATCAGAATCAGGCAAACCTAAATCGATTATAGCACAATCAATATCAACATTTGTTAGAATGTTTTCGGCCTCTAGTCTTGAATAAGCTTGTAAACAAATAGTGTTTTTGTCATTCGCATGTAGCAATTGCTTGATGGAATAGTTTAACTTTTCATCGTCTTCTAAAATTAATACTTTTTTAAACGCTTTGTTAATTTCCTCATCAATAGAAAGGAAGGCATTTTTTAGTTTTTCGGGAGTAATTGGTTTTACTAAGAAATCAAAAGCACCCATTTCTTTAGCTAATTTTTCTCTTTTCATTCCTGACATGACGTGAACAGGAATATGTTTTAATTCGGGATCTTCTTTTAGCCATTTTAATACAGTCCATCCGTCAATTCCAGGTAATTTCATATCTAGAATTATGGCTTTAGGATTGTATTTTTTAGCATATTGGAATCCAGTTTCGCCTTGATGTGCAATAATTGCTTTAAAGCCATTATTATGCGCGACTTGTAGTAGAACTTCGGCAAAAGAAGGATCGTCTTCAATAATTAGAACGGTTTTATCATCAATGTCAGCTTTGTGTCTGTCATCATAAATGTTTGCGGATAAGTCGACCAATTCCTCATTGGGTTTTGGATATTCCGATTCTATTTTTTCTTCTTTTATAGGGTCTGGAATTACAGTAGGAGTAACAGTCTTTGACTCGCTATTACTTCCAATGTGTTTTATAGGAATAAAAACTCCAAAAGTACTTCCGTTATTGAGTTTGCTATCAAAATATACTTCTCCATTCATTAAATGCGCTAATTGCTTAGAAATGTA
>WSSedL1CaDRAFT_10000261_pt1 | contig 37104 bp, 39 predicted proteins | sample WetSurSL1Cattail_FD_9464 | JGI IMG/M metagenome (IMG submission 9464)
CCTTCGGTCTCTGTTGCAGCATCATACAAAAAACCTGTTGCATCAGAAAAGAAGAAAGTGGCTGCTCCTGCACACAAAGGGGCTCCCATAAAATTAAGCACAACAGATGATGATGTGAACTTCGAAAATTATTAATTCTGTTTAATACACCAAAGGTCGCTAATTCACTATCCCTCAATAGTATTAGCGACCTTTTCATTACCACCTGCAAAACTTCTCTTTAAATATTTGCTATTAATCAGATTAATCGCGAAATTAATAGATAGAATATCCAAAATATTAAAATTCTTATTGTCAAGTATTTACTAATATTTAGCTTAATAACAGAAGTGGAGATACACTCACCATATATTATTTTATTGACGATTGCACTTACATATATTGTTATCAATTACTTTCAACATAGAAGATATAATCTCAGCTTTAAACGCAACTCTCACGAAAAGGAACAATTACTCGAAAGCATTTTCGAAAACGCATCCGTAGGTTTGATACTTGTGGGCAAAAATGCAGATGTTCTAAAAATTAACAAAGCAGCATTAGAAATCGGATTGAATGATGATAAAAATCTGATCGGTTCACAGCCAGGGAAGGCCCTTAATTGTATTGTAGCAGTTAAAAATGAAAAAGGATGTGGATTCGGCAAAGAATGTAAAAATTGCGAATTACGTTTATCTATCGAATCGACTATTAAAAAAGGGACCAATATTTCAAGGCTTCCTTTAAAAATTCATATACTACGTAATAATGTTGATACACCCTATCACATATTACTCTCTACCTCCTATCTTGAAACTATTGCAGCACCCATGGTATTGATTATCTTTGAAGATATTAATGCCCTGATAAAGACTGAAAACGCGTTAATTGATAGCGAGTACCGATACAGGCAAATAACCAAGGCGATCTCCGACTACGTATACAAAATTAATATTTTGGAAGATGGTACTATCCAGACTATTCACACCCAAACCTGCTACCAAATCACAGGATACAGACCCGAAGAGTTTGACTCAAATCAAAATTTATGGTTTGATATTGTTCATGAAGAAGATAAAGAAAAGGTATTGAAATTTGTTCAAAACTCTACTCAAAATACTGAAAAATACAGCATTGAACATCGAATTATTCGTAAAGACGAGGCTATAAGATGGGTCACTAATACAATTGTAACAAAAAAAAATCAGAAAGGTCAAAAATGGTCTGATGGAATAGTACGAGATATAACTGACCGAAAAGAAATTGAAGCAGCTCTCCGCGAAAGTGAAGAAAAATTAAGTGTGATTTTCGAATATTCGCATGTTGGCATTTCACTTATTGATAATGAGGGAAATATTCAATACATGAATCCTGCCTTTTGCAAACTTCTTGGTTTGCAGCCAGATAAAACCGAAAATAATTTCCGTTTATTTACCGATCCTGAAGATGCTCAATTAGAGTCGGAACATTTTGAAAGTCTTCGAAAAGGTGAGGTAACGATGTTAAATATCGAAAAAAAATACACCAAAAAACATGGAGAGGAAACATGGGTTTTAATGCAGGTTTCCTGTTTCAGAAATTACAAAGGTGAAGTTGCAAATTTTATTGCAGTGGTTGAGGATATCACTGAACGGAAAAATGCATTGGATTTACTCAGGCAAAGTGAAGAAAAGTTCCGAAACATTTTTAACACAAGCAACGATGGTATTATTATTACCAATTTTGAAGGCTATCCACTTGAAGCAAACCAAATATCACTTGACAGAGTTGGGCTTTCCTTTGAACAGTTTAAAAAACAAAAGGTATTCGACTATTTGACAACTTTAGATCATTCAGATATCACAGTTCAATTCAAAAACTTGTTTTCAAACAAAATCACAGTTATTCAATCAGAATATTTAAATCAGCTCGGTGAAAAAAAATATGTCGAAATTAGTGGAAGGAACATAAATTATTTAGGACAACAAGCAGCATTGCTTATCTCTCGCGACATAACCGACCGAAAACTATTACAACAAAAAATACTAAATGCCATTATCGAATCGGAAGAAAAGGAACGTAAGAATTTTGCCCAGGAACTGCACGACGGATTAGGCCCCATTCTTTCTACCATAAAGCTTTATTTGCAGTGGATTGAAAATCCAACTGCGAAAAGTAATAAAACTGAACTACTAAAAGAAGCCCTGGACACCGTTGAAGAAGCTATTATAAGTGTTAAGGAAATATCTAATAAGCTAAGTCCTAATGTTTTATCAAAGTATGGGTTAGAAATTGCATTACAATCTTTTGTAAGAAAAATTATCAATACCAAAAATATTGAGTTTGTTATTGACATCGAATTGCCGAAAAGACTAAGTCCCGAGTTAGAAACAATGCTTTACCGGGTTTGTGTGGAAGCCATAAACAATACTGTTAAATATGCTGAGGCAACAATAATTACCATTCAAATCGACACAAACGCCAACATCCTTTCGGCCCTCTATCTGGACAATGGAAAGGGTTTCGATGTAGGCGAAACCACGAAAAATAAATCAGGCCACGGGCTGTTTAATATGCAAAACCGCATCGAGACATATGGAGGCAATTTTACACTAAATAGTCAGCCTGGCGCTGGCATGGAATTAATGATCAAAATATCTATGCATTAGCACCTTGTTCTTTATGGAAACACTTAAAAATAAAAAACTTAAAATAATCATTGTTGATGACAGTAAAATTTTTCGTACCGTTTTGAGAAATTTTTTGCAAAAGGAATCACATTGTTCGATCATCACAGAAGCCTCGAGTGGAGAGGAATTTCTTGCATTGAACAATGTTAAGTCCGCTGATATTATTCTGATGGATTTGCAAATGCCTGGAATGGACGGATATGAAGTTACAAAAAAAGCCATAGAAAGATATCCTGATATAAAAGTACTGGCCATCACAATGCATACTGAGAAAGCTTACCTAAATGAGCTTATGCAAGTTGGTTTTAAGGGTTGTGTTTTTAAACCCGAAATTTATAAAAACATCCAACAAGCTCTTGCATATATTATAGCCAACGAAAACTGCTTCTTCGGTGAAATAAATCTTTGAATTCTGCATAAAAAATGATAACTTTATACAAGTAGGGCAGAAATAGAGAAATATGAAGAAAATTATTATTGCTGATGATCATAAAATATTCAGACAAGGCCTAAAAACCTTAATTGTTAAAGAAGGTATTGCAGAAGTAATTGCAGAAGCGCAAAACGGGAGGGAGTTTTTGGAATTATTGCCCAAACACAATCCCGACCTTGTTCTTATGGATATTGAAATGCCCGAAATGAATGGAGTTGATGCCACCCGTAAGGCAATATCCCTTTACCCCGACTTGAAGATTTTAGTACTTTCAACTTTTGGCGATGAAGTTCATTACTTTAATATTATTCAGGCAGGCGCTAAAGGATTTATCCTTAAAACATCCGGGATACAGGAACTTCAATCGGCAATTACCGATGTTCTTGCCGGCAATAGCTATTTTTCAAATGAACTTTTAAGAAGGGTTATAGCCAATATTAGTGATCCTGCAAAGTCACAAGCTTCAAATGACGTAACAGACAATCAATTTACTAAACGAGAATTGGAAGTTTTACAATTAGTTACCAATGGACTCTCCAACGAAGAAATTGCGGAAAACTTACACATCTCAGTAACCACAGTAAAGGGACACCGGAGCAATCTCCTGATGAAGTCCGGTTCAAAAAACACGGCCGGTCTCATTATGTATGGCATCAAAAACAACATTATTTTATGCTGAGTTTTTCTATTTAGGCATAGTTTGTTCACCATACACTCGGCGTAGTTTGCATCTTGGACCTCCCTAACCTGTTTCGGTTTACTTCAATACTATTCTTTCCTGCAACCTTTTTCAATAAAACCTGTCATTGACATACAGCGGGTGATTATGGCAGAATGCCATTAATAAACACTTTGGTACGTTTCTTGAATGAACTATTTTACAGTAACAATATTAACGATCAAAATATTTTGTTTTCAAAACATATAATGAATTTATTTAAAGCTAGATACACGATTATTTTTTATAGCCTCCTTTGTGGATTTCCTTCTATAAATACTTACGCTCAAAAGGTAACTATCATTATAAAAGGTACGGTTACCGATGCGGAAACTGAGGAAACTCTCCCTTTTGCTGGTGTTGAGTTAGTGGATAAAAATGTCCGGACATCAACAAATCTGGATGGCCAGTATAGTATCAACTCAAAAGGAAATGCCACTAAAATAAGGTTTTCCTGCATAGGTTACGAAACGCAAACAAAATCCATTTCTCCAGGTAAATCTCAAATCATTGATGTACAGCTTAAACCTTCAGTTACAACGCTTGATGCTGTGGTTGTACGGCCAACAAAAATTAAATATAAAAACAAGGCGAATCCGGCAGTTGAATTAATTGAAAAAGTAATTGAGAACAGGGACAAAAACCGAAAAGAAGAATTAAATTATTATTCATACGAAAAATATGAAAAAATCCTTCTTGCGCTAAGTAATTACGGCGAAAAGCTGGAAGATCGTAAGATTCTCAAAAAATTCAAATTTATATTCGACAACGCTGATTCTACTAAAATTGCCGGCAGTAAAATTTTGCCTGCTTACCTAAAGGAAACGCTTTCTGATTATTACTACAGAAAGGCCCCAAAAGCTAACAAAGAAATCATAAAAGCTAATAAAATGGTTAATTATGAGGGTTATCTCGATAATCGGGGTATGATGGCTTATTTAAAATACTTATATCAGGATATCAACATATACGACAATAGTATTTCATTTCTTTCAAACCAGTTTCTTAGCCCTATTGCAAATACAGGCCCAGCATTCTATAAATATTTCATTCTGGATACAACAGTTGTGGATAGTTTCAGATGCATAAAACTTCTTTTTGCCCCCCGCAATAAAACCGATATGCTTTTCCGTGGATTCATGTACATCACACTCGATAGCAGCTTTGCGGTAAAAGGAATTGACATGTCTGTCAATAAAGATATCAATCTTGACTGGGTAAAAGACATTAATATTGTTCAGCAATTCGAAAAAATCGATGACAAAGGTTGGTTTGTATCCTCTGACGAGGTCTCCATCGATTTTGGGATTGGAAAAAACAGCACTGGTGTTTTTGGTCAGCGGACTGTTTCACATAAAAATTATAAAATAAATAAATCTGAGCTAGACAGCGTTTATAAAGGTCAGACATTGGTAATAAACGATGATGCTGACTCAAAAAACAAAGATTTTTGGGAAATTCAGCGGCACCAGCCATTATCTAAATCGGAACAAGGCATATATTCGACTGTCGATAGTATGAACCAGATGCCAGCCTTTAAAAGAGCTATGGATGTGATGATGCTGTTATTTACCGGATATCTGAATGCCAGATTTATTGAATTAGGGCCTGTTAGTACATTCTTAAGTTACAATCCCATTGAAGGTTATAAGTTAAGAATTGGTGGACGCACAACGCCAAGATTCAGTAAGAAGATAAATTTTGAATCCTACATTGCTTACGGGTATACCGATCAAAAATACAAATACTATTTTGGAACCACTTATTCTCTCACACCAAAAACTATTTATGAATTTCCGGTTAAATCAATAAAGTTAAGTTACCAGGATGAAACACAAATACCAGGACAAAACCTTCAGTTTACACAGCCATATGGCACATTTCTTTCAATCAAAAGAGGGGTTAATGACAAATTGTATTACAATAAAACATTTGTATTGGAACATCTGAATGAATTTGCCAATCATTTTTCGTATACCATTGGTTATCATTATATTAGACAAACTCCGGCAGGGAATCTATTTTTTAATCCTTACGACTATTTATCGGAAAGCGATAAGATTCCTTATATAAACATATCTGAAATGTACTTAAACCTCCGTTACGCCCCAAATGAAAAATTTTATCAGGGGAAAATATATCGCTATCCTTTCCATAGTAAATACCCCGTTTTTCAATTGAATTATGCCATTGGTTCTAAATTATTGAATAATGACTACAACTATCAGGATTTAAATTTAAGTATAAGCAAACGTTTTTATCCATGGATATTGGGGTATTCGGATGTTACACTACAAGCTGGGAAAATATTTGGGAAAGTGCCTTATCCACTTTTAGTCATCCATAATGCAAACCAAACATATTCATATGATATTTCATCGTACAATCTGATGAACTTTCTTGAATTTGTAAGCGACCAATATTCCTCGCTCAATATTGATCATTGTTTTAATGGATTTATTTTCAACAAAATACCAATAATAAAAAAGTTGAAATGGAGAGAAGTTATGTCCTGCAAAGTTTTATACGGTAGCTTGAGCAATCTAAATAACCCTGAAAATCAAACAGGCCTATTTAAATTTCCGGTGAATAATGAAGGAAAACCAATTACCTATACACTTGAGAAAATGCCATATATTGAAGCAAGTGTAGGAATTTCAAATATTTTAAAATTGTTTAGGGTCGACTTGATAAAACGATTCACATATTTGGATCACCCAAACGTTTCAAGCTTAGGTGTAAGGGTACTTGCCAAAATAGATTTTTAGATGTTGATAATTTCTTTGACCACATAGGTTAATTTTTGGGTAATGCAGCATACAATTCATTAACTAAGGTTCTCTGACCCTCTTTGAAGATGTTTGTACAATTAAAATTAATGATAACCCCCTTTGGTTTATTCAGCATTTTTAAGTAAGTCAATAGGACAGCTTCATGGATCGGTAATATCCCATCCATTGATTTTAATTCAGCAATAATAAGATTTTCAACGAGAACATCATATCTTAATTCAGCTTCAAGACGTAAATCTTTGTAAACTATGGGTATTTTTTGTTGTGATTGGCAATGGAGACCTTTTAGACCTAGTTCATGGATAAAACATTTTTCATAAACACTTTCTAACAAGCCAGGACCTAATTGTTTATGAACTTCAATAGCACACCCGATTATTTTATAAGTAAGTTCATCTAAAAACTTTTGTGTTATATTCATAAACTATGTGTGATCTATGTTTCTACTGTGCCTATGTGGTAAAGTATAGATAATCAAGGTTTATTGTTGTTTTACAATTTTAGATAACCAAAATTAAAAAAAGATCAATCATTTACAAAATCATCTACCCCTTTTCACCAATCTGCTGCAGTAATTACACACTTTACCACATAGGATCATAGATACATAGGGTTCACATAGGTTAACTTTTCGCATAAAGTTCATTTACCAAAGTTCTCTGACCCTATTATATTCATTTAAACTATGTGTGATCTATGTTTCTACTGTGCCTATGTGGTAAAAGTAAAAGTATAATTTGGACAATCATTTACCCCTTTTCACTAATCTGCTGCAGTAATTTTTCGTTCAGGATGGTAACTTTGCGGCTATCGATTTCGAGTATTTTTTCGTTGTGAAAATCGGTAAGGATCCGGCTGGCGCTTTCCCTTGTAACACCTGTTAAATCTGCTATCTCCTGTCTCGAAACTGGCAGGATAAATCTATTTGAATTGTAAATTTCCTTGGCAAAAAACAGAATAGCATCAGCGATCCGGCCAATGTTTTGTTTTTGTGCATTATTCAGGCAGTTGTGTATATTCTGAAGTTCGCTTTTACTCAAATCAAGGATGATTTGAAATGCGAAATCTCCATTTTCATATATAAATTGCTTAAAAACAGAAACATCAATAAAGCAAACAGTCGTTTCTTCAATCGCTGTGGCTGAAAAATGGTTTATCTTATCGCCAAAAGTACTCGGAAGGCACAAATAAGTGGGAGCCTTGACAATTTTCATTATTCTTTCCCTGATGGGCCCCTTGATATGAATTTTAACCAATCCGGATTTCACATAAACGACATTAGTGGAAAGGGAATCCTGTTTAACAATATTATCTCCTGCGTCAAAATGTGCTTCAGCGCAATTGTTTTCCAATACCTCTAACTGGCTATCGTTTAACTTTAAAGTAGCATTCGATTTCAGGTTACAGAACTTGCAAATTGTTCTTTCCATTCATTCAATATTCAAAAATGTAAAGTTAGACAAAAAGTGAATTATATCACATGTAATTAAAGTATATCTACTTATAATTTCAATATCTAAATATTCCCAAAAATTACCGTAACGTATTGTTTTTCATGAAATTTGTGAGGCAATCTCAAGTTGGCAATTCCAATACACTCCCTGTGAAGTTATAAAAAACTCGCGAATCGCACTCGTTGTAGATTTCGGCAAATTTTTCAACTCCGGTACAATGACAAACACCGATTGATTTGGGAGATAGTTCCCGAAGGTAATGGGTTATTTGGACGTATTGTTCGAGGGTACATTCTTTCATATGGAAACCACCTATAATGTTTTGTACTGGAAGGTTAAACTGCTTATGTGCAGTATTGCAAATATTGGTAATCCCACGGTGCGAACAAGCAGTAATTATTTGAAGTTGTTCGCATTGATTTATTACCAAAAATAGCTCATCGGCAAATTCGTCGGTGATGTGGTTTTCTCCTTTTTTTATTGTAAGTTCTTTAAAATGTGTATCTAGCGGCTCTGAAATTGTGATTTCGGGAACAATAAAGATGTTCGGTGCTATTTCGGTTAGCCTGTCAATGTAAATTAAACGGTTGTTAAGCAATTGCTCGTTATGAGGAGTTCCAACGAAGCGATTTTTACTGTATTTTGCATCGAAAATGCCGCGTTTGGCGTACACATTTGCCTTTGTGTTTTTTTCAAGAAATGGATAAAGCCCTCCAGTATGGTCATAATGGCCGTGTGACAAAATAACAGTGTCGATTTGTGAGATGTCGATATTTAACACCTGGGCGTTTTGTATAAACAAGCCACTTTGTCCGGTGTCGAATAAGATTTTACGGGTGTCGGTTTCAATGTATATCGAAAGACCATGCTCGGCAACCAATCCGGGTTTCGATGCAAGGTTTTCAATGAGGGTAGTTATTTTCATAAAAAAGATCGTAAGTCTTAAGCAAACAAATCTGGTAAGTCAAACTAATAATACTGAACATGAAGACACAAAGGTACCCGAAAATTACTTTTGCACGCTGTATTTTTGTATTCAATTAATTGCAATTTGTATCTTTAATAATCCGGTCTAGATACATGGCGAACGAACGATATAGAAAGTGCGTCCATTTACCAAAAGGAACGATTAATACTGCCCATTGCGCCAAAATAATGATGTGTGCGAGATATAACCATGAGGATTGTTCTATTATTTGCAAGTCGATAAACAAACGTACAAAGAAACCGGTAAAGCCCATCAGAAATAGCCAAATCACAAATAGCCAATCGGATGGCTGTGAATGCTTGCTTACCTCTTTTTCTTTTTTCATACGGCGGCGCGCAAAGTCAAAGGTAACCCCGAAAACTATTATACTTTCTAAATATCCAAGGCAGATAACAAAGAGGTTTTCCGACCCAAACCAGTCGAGAAATACGGTTGTAAAAAGTAGCGCAAGGTATCCAAAAACCAAAATTAGGTGTTCGAACCAACGGGTTTGATTTTCATCACAACCTAAAGTGCGTTTTTGTGTGAACATGTGGATAAATAGTTCTCCAAGGTTTTTATAATAGATTTTTAAAGGTACTTTATTATAGTTCTTTCCCATCACATACCACCACATGCGTATAAGATTAGGCAGCAAAATAACTGCAAATACGCCTGCAATAGCATACATTTCGAAGGTGTGCCCCTTATGCATAAGGGTTACCAGGTGGAAATTAAGATGTGCGCTGTATGCTAGGATAGCGATAGTGGTAAGAATGAAAAAAAATGTTGTAACTGCTAAGGATTTATAGAGCAGGCCTGAAAAGCCCGTCCAATCGTATTTTGCGGTAAGCCAACGACGCAGTGACATCATTAGTTCGCCAGGGTTTGCTTCGCGTGGGCATTGCGAGCTACACTCGCCACAATAATAGCACAACCATGGTTTTAATGATGATTTTAAATCATCTTCAAGGCCTAACGTACTATACCGTACCATTTCGCGAGGGAATGGGTCTTCGGTGGTAGCGAGCGAACATGTGGCCGTACAATTGCCACAATCGTAACATGCATTGAAATCGAATGCTCCATATTTTTTGAGTTCTTTACCGAACGATGGATTTATGGTTGCCATTATTTTGTTAGTTTATAAAAGTAATACTCGTCCATATCATCGAGGCTGTCCACAGCAATTTCTCCAAACTTTTGCATGGCCATAAGGTAGTAAGTGGTTTCATGCAAAGGCATTTGTATTTCGGCAGCAATTTGAGGAATGGACTTTGGATTATCCTGTAATGCTTGTTTAATGGCCTTTTTATAGCTGTTAAATTTCTTACGTTCCTCAGTTACAGCTGCCGGTATGGTGCGTTTTTGTTTTATGATATCTATGGTGCGGTCTTTCATATTTTCAAATTACTAATGAATACATTCAGCTTTGTGCCAGTGCATCAATCATTGCTTCTATTTGTGAATTGGTGAACCCAGCTAAGTCGATAGCATCAACAGGACAGGCAGGAGTGCACATTCCACAACCTTTACAATTGGATTCATTTACGTTAGCCACTTTTCGCCCTTCGCAATCGACCATTGAAATGGCATCAAACGAACAGGCTTCTTCGCATTTGCCACACCATGTACATGCGGCTGGGTTAAGCTTGGCCAACACAGGTTCGAGCGAAATCTCACCTTTAGTAAGCACAGAATTCGCTTTGGCCGCTGCCGCTTGCGATGAGTTAAGCGTTTCGAGGATATTCTTGGGCGATTGACATGTTCCGGCAATAAATACGCCGTCTATAACCGTTTCGACAGGGCGAAGTTTCATGTGTACTTCGTTAAAAAAGTTATCGCGGCCGAGCGGTATTTTTAACATGCTTTGGAGTCCCTTATTTTCTCGCGGAACCATGCCGGTAACCAATACCACGAGGTCAACTACGGCATCAATGGTTTTGCCCGATGTAAGAATATCTTTAACCGTTACAATGGTTTTGTTTCCTTTGGTTACTATCTTAGGGATGCTGTCGAGCGTGAATTGCAGGAAAATATCTCCTTGTTTTGACGCTTCTTCATAGATAAGTTCCTGCTTGCCATACGTGCGAACGCCGCGGGTGTAGTGCAAGTTGGTAATATTTTTGAATTTTTGTTTGGCTAATACTGCAGTGTGTGATGCGGCTGTACAACAAAAACGCGAACAATATTTATTATCTCCTTCATCGTCCTGGCGACTGCCAACACAATAAATGTAAGCGACAGTATTGACGGGCTTGCCTTTATATTCCAGTTTGTCTGAATGGTCTACCAATTGTTTGAATTCCGGAAGTGTTATAATATTTTCCAACAGACCAAAACCATACTCACCATTGGTAGGTTGGTATGACTCGAAACCAGTATTTACAACAAAACCACCTACATGAAGAGACAGTTCTTCGTTGACTACTTTAACCTTTACTTCAAAATTTCCGATACTTCCTTTTTTATCAATAATCTCGGCTTTGGTAAAAAGTCTGATCTTTGCTCGTTTCTTTATTTCCGAATGAAGCTTTTCTACAAGTTCTTTGCCTGTTGTATTCGATGGGAATACCTGCCCAAAATTAGCAACTTGTCCGCCAACTGAGTCACTTTTTTCAATTAAATAGACTTCGGTACCCATATCGGCCAGCGAAATGGCTGTACTCATGCCACCCACACCAGCACCAACAATAGCCACAGCATTTAAAGCAGTAATCTTTTTAGAAAGCAAAGCTTCTGATTCGCGGGCTTTGGCAATAGCTGCTTTTACAAGCTGTATGGCTTTTCCGGTAGCGCCAAGTTTGTCGTTGGAGTGTGCCCATGAGCTTTGTTCACGTATGTTTGCCTGGATATAATTGTATGGGTTTAGGCCCGCACGTTGTGCCACGCTTCTAAACGTATTTAAATGAAGCTTGGGGGAACACGAAGCAATTACTATGGCATCGAGCTGGTCGTTTTGAATGTCGGCAACCATTTCTTTTTGTGATGAGTCGGCACAGGCAAACACTGTGTTTTTAACCAAAAAAACATCGGCTTCGTCTTTCACAGCTTCTTTAACCATATCGATGTTAACGTAATCAGATATGTTTCCGCCGCAATGGCATACGTAAACTCCTATTTTTTTCTTACTCATGACAGTGATTTTAAATAGCTCGAAGTTTCTGAAGCTGCGGCACCAGCCGACATAATGGTGTCGGGAATATCCATGGGAGCGGTAGCTGTACCGGCAACAAATACGCCGTTAATAGATGTGCGTGCAGGATTTAACATTATATCGGGCTGTTGTATAAAGCTCAGCGCATCTAATTCGAGTTTCTCGTTTTTAAAAGCCTTTGTAATTTCGGGGTTTGCAAGTAAACCAACTGACAACACTACTAAATCGTGTTCGCTTTCGGTTATTTTACCTGTGGAAATATTTTCGTAACGCAAAACGAGGTTGCCGTTTTCCTTTTCGGTAATTCCGGCAATTTTCCCTTTCACGTATTTTGCACCCATGTCCTTTGCCTGAAGGTAAAACTCGTTGAAGCCCTTACCAAAGGCACGAATATTGATGTAATACATGGAAACATCTGCCATTGGTAAAGCTCCCATCAGTAGTTGAGCCTGTTTGGTGGAATACATACAGCAAACCTGCGAGCAAATAGGGTTACCAACGGTATGGTCGCGCGAACCTGTACAGAATATGTACGCAATTTTATCGGGCGTTTTCCCGTCAGATGGCCTCAAAATACTATTGAACGGACGAGTTGGCGCAAGCTGACGCTCCATTTGCATGGAGGTGATTACGTTTTTGAATTTTCCGTAACCATAGCGTTCAATGGAAATAGGGTCAAAAAGCTTGAACCCTGTTGCCACCACAACTGATTTAACCTGCACATTGATAGTTTCTTCTTCCATTGAAAAGTCGATACAATTGGAAGGGCAAGCCTTTTCGCAAGCTCCGCACAAGACGCAGTTTTCTATGTCGATGAGCGCAATGCGCGGGTTAGCAATACTAAAGGGGATATATACTGCTTTGCGTGCAATAAGGTTAAACTGAAACTGGTCTTGCGTAATGGAAGGGCACACGTTTTCGCACTCCTGACATCCGGTGCAATCGTTTTCGATTACATAACGGGGTTTCTTCTTGAGTGAAACTGAAAATACACTGCTATCTTTAGTTATCTCATTTACCTCTGTTAGCGTATGTACTTTAATATTCGGATGACGGGCAGTTTCCGATACTTTGGGAGTTGTGATACAGGCAGCGCAATCGAGTGTTGGGAAAACCTTGCTAAGTAAAATCATTTTTCCGCCAATAGAAGGTTCTTTCTCCACTAAAATCACTTTATAGCCCATATCGGCTAGCTTTAACGCTGATTCTTCACCAGCAATACCACCACCTATGACCAATACGTCATATTTAATATCGTTAAGGCAAGTTTTTACCTGTTTTTCGCTATGTGTATTCGACATTTTGCTATATTTCTACTACGTTTTATCCTTCTCCAGTTCCTTCATAAAAGAAGTCATGTGTTTTACAAAAGGTTCGGCACAAACCGAACATATTGCCGCCATTTTTAGCTGCGAAGGTTTTAGCCCTTTTTCTTTCATCATTTGGTGAGAAGCCGAAATAATTGCCGATGTTTTTTCGACACACGATTCGCCATACGAACAGTCGGTTCCATCGGCAGCTATAAAAACTCCGTCGAAACCCTTTTCGTAAGCACGCATGATCCAACGTGGTTTAATGCAACTCGAACATGGTACACTTATGGAGTATACTGTACTCGGATAATGCTTTTTTAACAAACCAGCAAGGTCTATGGCCGGGTCAGAGATTTTTTCGGTCGAAAACACCAATATTTTGGGATTTACGCTCGTGCTCATGAATTATTTTTTAAGGAATAAACGGTAAATGCCGTCTTCATCGATTGATCCAAGGTAGTTGTATTCCATTTTCTTACACCATTTTGGAATGTCATTTTTCGTGCCTTCATCAGATGAAAGTATTTCCATGATTTGACCTGCCTGAACATCGCCAATTGCCTTTTTTGCTGCCAAAAGTGGTCCGGGGCAGGCTGTTCCGCGTGCATCAACTGTTTTGTCGCTCTTTAATGCTTTTAATTCGTCTGTTGTCATGATTTATTTTATTTATGGTTTGTATTTTTCCATAGTACTAAGTACCAAGTACTGAGAAATAAATTGATCGTTTTACTCAGTACTTACTACTATATAAATAACTGGATGCGGCTTTCGTCGGCATCAGCGAGGTAACTACCAACGCCTACGTATTTTAAGTTGGGATAATCAATCATTTCCTCTTTCTTGAATCCCATTAAGTCCATGCTCATTTCGCAAACGTTAATTTCAACACCAAGTTCACCTGCTGTAGCTAACATCTCTTCAAGTGATGCCACACGTTTTTTCTTCATCAACCCTTTAAGCATGGCGGTTCCCATGCCGCATATGTTTAATTTTGAAAGTTTAAGTTGCGAAGTTCCCCTGGGGAGCATAAAGCCAAACATTTTCGACATCAGGTCTTTGCCTTTTGCGGATTTGTTTTTGTCGCGCAACATGGCCGTAGCCCAAAATGTAAAGAATATTTTTACTTCGGTATCCATTGCACGGGCGCCGGTTGCGATAATCATCGCAGCAAGCATTTTATCCAGATCGCCTGAATAAGCTATGATGGATATTTGGTCTTTTGCTTGTCGGTTCTCTAATTTCTTAACTTTTTCTGCAAGTTCAGCAACTTGTTTTTCTATTTCGTTGGCCATGACTTTATGTTATTTGAAAAATGGTTGTTTTTTAAATAACAAAGGTATTTTATAGTAACTGCATTTAATAGAATTTACTTGTGTGTGATCGCACAGGAATATGTGATTTGCATCACATAAATAACATTATTGTATTTTATTTGTGTAAATTAATAGAGATAATGTACACTGCAAATTTTGCAACCTTAAATCAACGGTAGCGAAGAAACTCAACGATAGTGTGTCTTTTTCTTTGTTTTCTAATTTCTTAGTTATTTAAGGTTAATAATCCAAAGTTATTATCCTACCCTTGCTGAAGTTAAAGAATTTGTCCTTTTGGGCTACCTGAATGCCAACCATTAAATCTTCGGGTTTGAAACCGGCTATTTTTAAACAGGTTGGGCAGGCATAAATATTCACTTTTTCTTGTGCCAATTTTTTAATATATGTGTGTGCCGATTCGAAATCGGCAAAATTCAAATCTTTAGAGTCTTTAACCAAAAGTTCCACAGCATGGATGTCCATATATACTAAAACATCTTTGTCTTTTGCCATCATCAAGGCCATTTTTAAAGGCATAAGCACGCGATGTGGGTCTTTATAACTTTCGGTAATGTGAATAAACACACCGTCCCTTACGCTGTCTTTGCAACAAGCCATTTTGCTTGTGGTTTTGGGTTCTGGTGTATTGTTGTTTTTTTGATTACACGATGTAAACAAAGCAATAGCTAGAAAAGAAAAGATTAATTTTCTCATTTTTTTTGTTTTTAGGTATGTTATAGTATCTGTAATTTACTATTTAAGTATATGTTTGTCAAAGATAATAACAAATTATTTTTTAATGGTTTGCTAATACCCGAGAATTTCGATTAAGGTTACTATTTTCATATCATCAACATTTAAGGATATTTGGTAATTCGGGTTTGCCTAAATCCAAACCTTGTTTTCCTTTGTACTTTTCAGTGGGATTGTATTCAACTCCCAATTTATCGAGCAAAGGCTCAACGGTTACCTGATGTACCTGTAAACCTAAATCCCAGGGGGTATAACCTAAAACTAACCCGGCAAGTTCCTCATATGTTAGAACAGGAATTCCATAGCCGTTTTCTCCATAAGTTATTCCCTCCATCTCTGATATTGCATATTGCCAACGGTCGAGAAATAGTGTACAACCGGGGCAATTGGCAATAATGAGATCGGGCTTGTAAGGTTTCATAGAATCAAATTTTTTCTTGGAATTTGAAAGTGAGTATCCCCTATTAGCTTTTACTATATATTGTCTGAATCCAAAACCACAACAATGGCGACGTTCGGGATAATCAACAGGTGTACCGCCCCAGGTTTCAGTGAGTCCGGTTAGAACATAAGGATATTCAGCGCCCCCTACACCATGTTGCGGGAAAATTTTTGCATAGTGGCAGCCAATATGGTCCACTATTTTTAAGGGTTCGCCAGTTTGATGATTGATAAGTTTATATTTGGCTTTTGCCGCAATTTCATTACGAAATTTATAAATTACGTCACTGGCATGTACCAAGTTTTTAGGGATATTGAACTCCCGGCCTGTAGCTTTTCGCAAATAATCCCTTGCCTGTTGTAGTTTTTCGGGATAGTGTTTCCAAGTCTCAACCATCTCGCAATAAATTCCAAAGGATGTGACACAAGAGCATATAAAGTTTTCATATCCGGCTTCTGTCATCAGAGCAAAATGCCGTGCAACCACAGTCATTGTAGTTTCAAATGGTACAATATCCGAATGAAAAGCTATACCTGTACATGTTGTTTGCTTAGGATCATCGTATAGATCTTTACCCAAAACATCGCGTAATATTTTGTAATACATTACTTCCGAAGCTGGAAAGAAATTTTGCCTTATACAACTGCGTGCAAAGTAATAATGGTCGTCAGCAATTTCTTTTTGGTATTGTTCCCAGATTTGATTTTTACCGTTTTTCATACATCTGACCTTTTAGAATAGATTCTTTTGCTTTTAGTGCCATTTCATTCGGAGAAATGCTTTCATGTTGGTTAGAAGGAAACAAGTAAGTATTGTCATTTCTGTTTCGATGGCGCGGCTCATGCAATAACTGTTTCGGCTTAATTAAAAAGGGGAACAATGCCATAAAAAGGCCTATCACTAACATTATAACGGATATAACAATACGCCAGCGTTTAATTGGTACCATACGCTGAAAAATACTAATAATAATTTTCCAGTGAAGGATAATATGAAATGCTAATAAGGACAATAATAAAAAACCTAACCATAAATGGATACTTCCCCATCCGTGGCGGTTAAGCCCCAGAAAATAGAGTTCTACATTGTCATCATACATTTTTCTTATATAACCTGGGACTAACACATATTTCATTAGAAAACCTATGCCAGTTATTGCCATCAGTACCACAAACATTATGGTATCAATGGTAAGGTTAATTTTCGTTTTGTCTTTAAACCAGTTTCCCATGATAAAAACTATTAAATGATTACATGGTGTTTTATGTACTTGAATATTAGCTTATAGCTTCCATTGGACAATCGCTTACACATATCCAACAACTTCCGCATTTAGTTACATCAATGATAGCTACATCATTTACTAACTTAATAGCTTGCATGGAACACGAATCAATACAGGTGCCACAACCAGTGCACTTTTCAGGGTTTACTTTTGGGAAATCCATAATTTACAATTTTCAAAAACCAATAATATATATAATTAAACCTACAACTAATCCGATTAGAAGATTGAATATTTTAATTAGTGCAGAATCCTTTACGGAATATGAGAGCATGGGCAACATACCATGTCCATCCTGTACAAAAGCACTTGTAAATAATACCGAAAAAGGTATTAATCCGCTGGCAAACATGGTTACAAAAATCATGTGCGGACCAGATTCGGGAATAAGTCCCATTAATGCAGCAACAAGCAACATATTCGTGCGATAACAATTTGAGGTTGAAATGATTCAGTCCGATTTCGACTATGAGTAATGCACCAAATGTCCAAAATGCTGTTTTCCAAAGGTGGTGTTTGATGATATGTCCCCAAACATGTTCCCTGACATAATGAACTATCCCTTTTTCATTTTGGTGATATTGTTGATTTTCGCAATCGCTACATGTTTTAATATTAAATTTTTTTACTGTTTTATCAACGAACCAACCCGTGAAAATGCCTAAAACCAATAATAGGGAAATTAATAATAAAGCTGTTTTGGGAAACATGGCCAACATAACAAAAGCTTCGTCTCCCGAAGCGGCTGCCATAGCACCAGTTAACGCCCCGAAACTTATTAGGCCATGTATATACAACGACACATTAGTAAAGCTTCCAAGGCAACCGGGTAGCGAACCAATAAATGATGCTACCATGTATTGCCGATATTTTTTACCTTTTCCAAGAAATGTTTTAATTTTTCCCCTCGTCCAAACATTGATAAGGTCAATCAGGATCATCATGGTAAATACCAGTAGCACGATTTGAAAAGTTTCGATGCTTATTTTCCAAATTATTTCCATATTGACTATGTTTGAATGATTTTAGTACAATTTACGCTTGCTTGTTATCTGGCTCTTTGAATGCTTCATAAGGGTTATGCTTATATTGCCTGTCTTTCACAATGAGTTTAGTTATTTTAAAGTTATTCGTTTATCATGTCGTATACAAGTCCGGCTGTATCACCAACCACTCTTCGGCAAATGATTTTGTGGTGTTTCCGTTCTGCAACCTCAGCCTCGGATGCAAATTTTTTAAGTATCTCAAAACAATTGCTGGTGCCGTGAATTTCTTCTACCAAATGGTTTAAATCCCGTACTTTCTGGTATGCAGTTAGCTTGGTGTCCATATCTTTGGGCATTTCATTGCCATATTTGAGGCCAAGCACCATGAACCCACCTGTTACCGCTCCGCACTTTTGGCGCAAACGCCCCATTCCTCCTCCAAAAGTTGAAGATATGAGTTTTGCTGTTTTCTCATTAAGATCAAATTGACCGGCAAAAGTCAACAAAACCGATTGAGAACAAGCGTAACCCTCATCAAAAAATGCTAGAGCTTTAACTATTGTTTCTTGTCGTGTCATTGATATATTAAACGATTGCTTGTTCATGTTTATGGCTTTTATCTACTGCTTTTAACACAAAATCAGGGGCAGCACAAGGCTTCCAACTATCGCGGCCAACAAATGCCAATTCTGTTTCGGCTTCGTTAATCAATTCATTTTGCTCATTGAATAACTTGTATGTAAACCATATCCGTACCCCTTTAATAGTTTTAAGGGTTGTTTTCACGGTGAGATGAGCATCATAATGAGTGGTTTTTAAAAACCTGAATTTCATGCTGATTACCGGAAGCATATATCCGGCTTCTTCTACCGAATGGTACGAAAGTCCAATGCTGCGGAACAATTCCCAACGGGCTGTTTCGTAATATTTTACATAGTTTGAATGGTGTACCGTACCCATTTGGTCGGTATCTGGGTACATAACCCTAAATGTATATTCGTGTTCTATCATCGTTTGTTCTTTTTTTCGCATGGACAGGGAACAGGTTTGAGGTAGCACTGCTATAATAAGAAATATTATATAGACCTTGAGCAGTTTTCTTGCCTGTATTTCCATGTTGCATATTTTTGTTGATTCTATATGACTATTTCTTTTTTATTGCTTAATATGCCTTTAAGGAGGTTGTCAAATCCTGATTTCACGGCATTGTCATTAAACAATTCGTTAAGTTTGCCAGCATCGCAGGTAGCGCAAATATTTTCGTTAATTGGTATTTGCGCAATAAGAGGAATGCCGAATGTTTGGGATAATTCTTCTCCACCGCCACGGCCAAAAAGAAAATATTTTTCATCCGGATGTTTCGATGGGGTAAACCATGCCATGTTCTCAACAATTCCATAAACCGGGACTCCAACATGTTCACTATGGAACATTGAGATAGCCTTTTTGACATCATCGAGTGCAATAGATTGAGGTGTTGTAACGATAATGGCTCCGCTGATTTCGTATTGCTGTAGTAAAGTAATATGAATATCGTCAGTTCCCGGAGGGGTATCAATGATAAGGTAATCAAGTTCCCCCCAATTAGTTTCGTTTATCAACTGTTTTAATCCATTGGAAGCCATTGGGCCGCGCCAGAGCATAGCTTGGTCAGGTTGAATCATAAAACCGATGGACATTACTTTGACCCCAAATTTTATAAATGGTTCAATTTTTGTTTTTCCATCCTTTTCTGCAATTCCAGGCTGTTCGTCATGTAAATTAAAAAGAGTGGGTATGGATGGGCCATAAATATCGGCATCCATTAAACCAACAGTATAGCCTTCCATTGCCAACGATAATGCTAAGCCTGCTGCAACTGTGGATTTCCCTACACCACCTTTGCCCGAAGCCACAATAACAATGTTTTTGATATTGGGCAGTTTTGTTTTTTCAATTTCTTGTTGTTTGTTCATTATAATTTCCTTTATTTTTTTACTTACAAATTTCTTGCAAAAACTTCGCTCAGAGTAAATTCAGCAACGTTAGGTTCTATGGCATCGCAGTCAACTTATAGTAAATGTAAGCCCTTCTTGAGCCTTCTTGAGCTGCCTTATTTATAACTACTTTTTAAACGTTTACCTTGTCCTTGTCCTCCCCCGGATTTCCGGCGTAAGCCCATACCTTTTCCTAATTTTTCGATGGCTGTTTTATCCGAACTTTTCAGACATTTGCCTAAGCCTCTTCCGGTTTGGTTTCCTTGGTTTTCGGGTCCCATTCTGTTTAGACGTGACATGTTATTAGTTTTTATGGTTTAGCAATTCAATTATTTCGCTAATTTTTTTTTCAGGGTCGTTTAAAACAACCAACTGAATTTGAAGACTGTCAAAAATGGACTTGACTTTAGCCCCAAACTCACCAGACACTACTTTTTTTACGCCTCTCGAAGCTACCAATTGAACCGAAGCAGGGCCAGCTCCTTCAATATTTTCTTGGTTAGGGTTTGGAATAAACTCTGTAGCATGTGTTTCGGTATCGAAAACTACAAAGAACGAACAACGACCAAAACGGCTGTCTAGGGTTGCATCATGACTATTGCCTGTTGATGTGATAGCTACTTTCATATTTCTTTACAATTATTATTTCTAATTCTATGATGATGTGGTGCACCTTTCCTTGTCATCTGACAGTTACATTTCGGACAAAATTCTTTTTGGCATGGCACTTCTAATCTGTGCTCTTTTTCGTCACCACATTCAGGGCAAATGCAAACGTCTTCAGTAGTTTCCTGTTGGGAACTGTCGCTATATTGCTTTATGTTCGTTGAGCCGCAAAGTGCGCAATTTTTAATTTCCTGGTCTTTTGCAGGATGGTTAAACCAACAGCCACAATTATTGCACGAATACCATTCGCTGTCGAAATATACCTTACCTCCTTCGAAAACTATTGCTTTACCCTGCACAAAAGCCTGAGCAACTTTGCGCCTTGCACTTTCATAGATACGGGCATATGTGGGTCGTGAAACATCCATGATTTGAGCAGCCTCAACCTGTCCGTAAAGTTCGAAGTCACTTAACCGGATAGCTTCGTATTCTTCGTAGTTTAAAACAACCGGACTGTTTTCTTCAAGCAGCCCAATAGGCTTAAATCCCCTAAAATGCGGGGGATTTGTCATTTTACGAATGCGTTTTGGTCTTGGCATATTTTTTTTATTAGAAGTAAGAAACCTTCTTATCCCTTTGTTAATAAATGTAGTATGGATTCAATGATTACATTCATGACCTTCTTCGTGGTGCGAACAGGTTTCTCCTGAATCGTCTATTTTGCCACCTAAATAATTGGTTACAACTTTGTTTATTTCACCTTCACATCCTCTCACAACCGTTATTCCCTGGTTGGTAATAACATTTACTGCTCCATTGCCCATATTACCAGTAAGCAAAACAGATATTCCTTTTTCTTTTAGTACACTGGCAATATTTGATTTGCAACCGCAACCTACCGGTGAAGGAAGAATTTCGGTGTTAAGAACGGCTTTCTGGTCGCTGATAGTAAAAAGAGTATAAAATTCGCAATGTCCGAAGTGTTCATCAACGGTGTTTGCTTGTGTTGTAGGTACTGCTATTTTCATATTTTTGAAAATTTGGTATTATGTTTTAAATGAACAAATGCTCGTTACAAATATAACGAGCATTTGTTAAATAACGTTAAGTTTAATTAAAAAAGTTAACGGAAAATTTTCAGAATAGATAAAAACAGGCTCATTTAGGCCACATTATTGTCCTTTTTTGTATTCTTATCTCCTTCGATGATTAATAGGTTAATAACGAAGCATTCTTGTTTAGAATTTGCTGCTTAGGCTAAAAGTTGCACTATTTAATTCCATTTTCAACAAATCTTGCAACATATTTTTTGTCCGAATTCAAAATGTGGTTCGTAAACCATTCTCGTAGAAAGGTTAAAACCTGAGCTGGCAAGGCAAAATCATTCTGTCGATATTGTTCCTGAATTTTCCCGATATTCTCCATAAAAATGAGATGCTCGGCTATATGAGAAGGAGCCTCCTTATATCTAATCTTCTCAAAATACTTTTCCTCGTTTCTAAAATGTACAAAAGCATAATCGCTCATATCTGTTATGGTTTGTTCTAAAACATCGTCAGGTACTTTACAGACACAAGCATCATACAATACATTAATCATATCAATAAACTTCTTATGCTGTTGGTCTATTTCCTTAATATTCAGCTCAAATTTTTTATCCCATGTTACTAATACGTTCATAATAAGCATTTTAATTAAATAGTACGCATCTTTATCAAAGTTACATCTAAATAAGAAAATAGTCAATAAATTTGTTTACATATTTTGTGGCCCTCTTTGTTTTTTAAACCGGTATAATTGTTTTTATTCGAAAATTGAAATACCTTTATCTAAGGCGAAATTTTTTAGACACTATGATACTGTTATTTGCTAATTTAATGATATACCTCTCGTTAAAGAATTATTGATTAAATGTCAATTGTCAAAATATTGAAAAACACAAGTAATCAGCCATCCTAAATCCCTATCACTTAAACATAAGTACTATGGGTACAACTATGCACATAAAAACTTCCGATCAGGAAGAAATGGTTCTGGGGATAGGGAACTATTCATGTAACTGGGGCACACATATTTGCGGTTTATATGAAAATGAACGCGAGCGGGATGAAATCATTTTCGGTTTTCTTAAAAAAGGTTTTATGGATGGTGATTTGCTACTTTATTGCCCTGTAGAACGCACTGCCGATGAATTTTATCGTGATTTTTCAATATATTGTCCTCATTGCAAAGACAAATTACATGATTCAAATCATTTTGACTTGCAAACAGCTAAGGAATTATATTATCCAAATGGTGTATTTGATCCCTGGCATATGGATAAAGCATTAAATAGTTATTATGCATACTCACAGACCAAAGGAAGACGCAATGTCCGTGCCACAGCCGAAATGTCATGGGCGCTTGATACAATACCCGGGGTTGATTACCTTATGGCATATGAAGCTCGTCTAAATTACTTTATCCCTGGAAAACCATGGATAAGCATTTGTATGTATAATATTACAAAATTTTCAGGTGCTATGATTATGAATGTATTAAGAACTCATCCTTTTACCATAAGTCAGGGAATAATTACGCAAAACCCTTATTATATTCAGCCAGATAATTGGCTGGCAGCGAATGCCCCACAATTTTTAAATAATTAAAGGCAGAAGATGGAAAATCTTGCACACGATCTATTTTTATTGACCACAAATCTTACTCAACTTCAAAGTAAAGATTTGGTCATAAAATTTTTTATAGAAAGTATCAGCAGCATTTTCCCAAAACGGCAATTTATTTGGCACTCGGATAATACAAATAGGAGTGGAAATGATATCCAAGTGTGCACCCGTAGCAAAACGTATGGATTTATTCAATTTGACAATAAGCCTGACCTCGATTCTGTGTCTTATGGAATGGTTCAAAATGCAATTCAAATTTTTGCTATTGTTCTGGAAAAACTAGAACATGACGCCCTCCTTGCTGATGAAAAATTACATTTACAAAAACTGGTAGATGAAAAAATAAACGCAATAAAGGAAAATGAAGAAGCATTGCGTATTAGTGAAGAGTATTTTAGAAATGTTTTCGATCACTCAGCTGTGGGCAAAACAATTACCCAAATGAATGGAAAGCTGCAAGTAAACAGAGCTTATTGCCAAATGCTGGGCTATCCGGAAGATGAGTTTTTAAAAATAAAATGGCAGGAAATTACACATCCTGCCGATATTGAAAGAGATCAATGTATTGTAAATTCCATTATTTCAGGTGAATATACATCCAGACGATGGGAAAAGAGGTATATCCATAAGGACGGACATATTGTTTGGGCTGACATCAATACAACCCTGATGCGGGACAATAAACAAAATCCACTTTATTTCATTACCACAGTTCAGGATATTACGGAAAGTAAACGGACAGAACAGGCCTTGCGCGATAGCGAGGAGATTTTCAACAAATTTATGGAGCATAGTCCCATTTATGTCTTCTTTAAAGATGAGAATATAAGGGCAATTCGACTAAGCAAAAATTTTGAATCGATGCTGGGCAAGCCAATGGCTGAATTGCTTGGGAAAAACATGGAGGAACTCTTTCCATCCGAGCTTGCAAAAAGTATGGTTGAAGATGATATGAAGATTTTGAAAGAAGGCAGAGAAATAACTATTGATGAAGAATTAAACGGACGAAGCTATACCACCATTAAGTTTCCAATCCAAATTGACGAGACGACCAGCTATCTTGCAGGATATACTATTGACGTTACCGAACGTAAAAAAGCGGAAGAAGCATTACGGATAAGTGAGGCCAAATTCCGACCGACATTCGAACTATCGCCTGTTGGAATCGTTATAGTTGGCCTCGATAAACGGTTTATCCGCTGTAATCATGCATTTTTACAATCTATTGGTTATCAGGAAGAAAATCTGTTTGGGAAAACCATAGCTGACATAACCTTCCCAGATGACAGGCACCTTGGAATGGAAGAGATGATGGCGATGGTAAAAGGAGAACTAGACACCTCCAAAATTCAAAAACGTTATGTGCGGACAGATGGACAAATTGTATGGGGTGATACAACCATTTCCCTTATCAGGGATAACCAGAAGCGTCCTGAATATTTCCTTGGAATTATTCAGGATATCACTGAGCGTAAAAAGGCAGAAAGGGAATTAATGCAGGAACAACTGCTTACGAAAACTTTATTGGAAAGTCTGCCGGGTATTTTTTATCTGTATTCATACCCGGAACTACGTCTGGTTCGCTGGAATAAGAATCATGAAACCCTTCTCGGATTTTGCCCTGAAGAGATGAATAACCGTCCAATTTTTGACTGGCATTTACCGGAAGCCAGAGAAGCCGTTACTGAGGCTGTGGAAGTAGTAATGAAAGAAGGACAAAATATGATTGAGGCCCCACTAGTGAAGAAAGACGGCAGTTTAATCCCCTTCATCATGACGGGAATGAGGATCGAACTTCAGGGACAGGCATATCTTATGGGTGTGGGAATTGACATTACAGAGCGGAAGCGTGCAGAAGAAGAAATTATAAAACTAAACGAAACGTTGGAACAGCGTGTTATTAAACGTACTGACCAACTCGAAACAGCGAATAAAGAACTGGAAGCATTCTCTTATTCAGTATCACATGATTTACGTGCTCCTCTCAGGCATATCAGCGGGTTTATCAAGCTTTTCCTCGAACACAAAACTACCCAATTAACAGACGAGGAACGAGGGTACCTGAATATCGTAACGAATGCGTCCGAAGACATGGGAAAATTAATTGACGCCCTACTCTCTTTTTCGAGGCTTAATCGTGCTGAACTTCAAAAAACACAAATCAACACTTTGCAAATAATTCAACAAGGTTTGCAGCTTTTTGAAGAGGACATAAAGGCGCGATCCATTGCAATAAAAATGGATCCATTGCCTGAAACATTCGCTGATATTCAGCTTATTGGACAGGTATGGATCAATCTTATCTCGAATGCAATCAAATATACCGGTAAAAAGGAAAAAGCCATCATTGACATTGGAGGCTACACTGAAAACAATGAAACAATATTCTTTATAAAAGACAATGGGGCAGGATTTAACATGAAATATGCCGACAAATTGTTTGGTGTATTTCACCGCTTACATAAAGCGCGCGATTTCGAAGGAATTGGTATTGGGCTGGCTAATATTAACAGAATTGTAACCCGTCATGGCGGTCGTTGTTGGGCTGAAGGTGAAATTGACAAGGGAGCAACGTTTTTTTTTAGTTTGCCCACAGAATATAGTGCCTAAAGTACTTGAAGTTTGGAGTACTTAAAGTGAAAAAGAGAATACTCCAAACTCCAAATTTTAGGCACTTTTAAACTTATACTTATGAAAACAATTGTTAAAAACATTCTGCTGGTTGACGACAGCCCAAACGATGTGAAACTTATTACATCAGCGCTTGAAGATGCCCATTTTGGCAATGATATTATTGTAGCCGAAGATGGTGAAGAAGCCCTCGATTTCTTATACAAAAGAGGAAAATTCGGTAGTTATACAGGTGATATCCCTATTTTTATTTTGCTCGATATTAAAATGCCGCTGATGGATGGTATTGAAGTACTAAAGATTATTCGTGCTGATAAAAATCTCAATAAAATTCCGATAATTATGCTTACGTCATCGCGCGATTCTCAGGATCTTCAGGATTGTTATGATCATGGCGCCAATTCTTTTGTGGTGAAACCGGTAGACATCAATGATTTTATAAAGGTAATTAAAGATCTTGGGCAATATTGGGTAGTAATAAACGAAATGCCCGTTTAATTTAGCAATGTAAAAGTAAATGACAAACGTAATTTACATACTTCATCTCGAAGATAACCCAAACGACTCCCAACTAGTCCAATTGGCGTTAAAAAAAGCAAAGGTGGAGTTTGAATATTTTTTTATTGATAACGAGAAGGACTACATTTCCCATCTCGAAAATCAAAGAATCGACATTATTTTGTCCGATTATCATTTGCCTGATTATAGTGGTATAGAAGCATTGTTGTTTGCAAAAAACAACTTTCCTCACATTCCTTTTGTTTTTGTGAGTGGCACTATGGGGGAAGATGTAGCCATTGATTCCTTGCTAAACGGAGCAACAGATTATGTGCTCAAAAACAAGCTGGATCGATTGGTTCCATCTGTTCATAGGGCGTTTAAAGAAGCACAGGAGCGAAAGGCCAGACAGGAAGCTGAACAAGCGCTTCTCCAATCAGAAGAAAATTTCCACAGGTCAATATCAGAATCTCCTTTGGGTATTCGTATCGTTGCAATAGATGGTAAAACAATTTATGCAAATAAGGCTTTTCTGAATATTTATGAATTCAGTAACCTGGAAGAATTCATAAATACACCGGCAAAAAACCGATACACTTACGATAGTTATATACAACATCAGGAAAGAAAAGAAAAAAGAAAAAATGGTCAAGAAGTGTTTGATTATGAGTTAAGTATTGTGCGAAAAAATACCGAAATTCGTCATGTAAAGGTTTGGCGAAGAGAAGTACTGTGGAACGGGATCAAACATTTTCAGGTAATTAATCAGGATATTACCGAACAAAAGAAGCTGACCATAGATTTGGTTGAGGCAAAAGAAAAAGCAGAAGAAAGTGATCGGTTGAAAACAGCTTTCCTGCATAACATATCTCACGAAATCCATACGCCTATGAATGCAATTGTGGGGTTTTGCGGATTTCTCAACGACCCCGAATTGCTTCCCGAAAAACGTAAACATTTCACTGATATAATTATACAAAGCAGCAACCAACTACTTTCCATAATTTCAGATATTGTGAACATAGCAACCATTGAGGCTGGTCAGGAAAAAATTCACGAAGTTGAAATAGCTCTTAATTCCATGCTCAAACTATTACATGTTCAGTTTCTGTTGAGGGCACAAAAGCAAAATATTAGCCTTAACCTGAAAACATTTTTACCAGATAGTACCGTTATCTTGTCCGATGAAACTAAACTCATTGAAATACTTACTAATCTTATAGGTAATGCATTAAAGTTTACGAATTTTGGTTCTGTGAATTTTGGGTATACAGTCCGAAATAATGAAATTGAATTCTTTGTTGAAGATACAGGCATTGGTATTCCTGAGGAAATGCATGAAGAAATATTTAAACGCTTCCGGCAGGTTGATAGCACTGCACAACAATTTGGAGGTTCAGGGCTGGGCTTATCTATCTCAAAGGCTTATGTTGAAATGCTTGGTGGTAGAATATGGTTAAACTCAGAAATGGGTAAAGGTTCTACATTCTATTTTACCTTACCTTTCAAACAGACAGAAAATAATATCGAAATAGAAACACAATCCAACAATTTAACAACTGAAATTAAAAACCGTAAAACCTTTTTAGTTGCAGAAGATGAAGATATTAATTTTCTGTTGTTGGAAGAAATATTAGCAGAGTTAAAACACAATATCATCAGGGTTAAAAATGGTGTCGAAGCAATTAAAGTTTGCGAATCTGAACATATCGACTTGGTTTTAATGGATCTGAAAATGCCCATCATGGATGGTTATGAAGCAACAAAACAAATAAGACTATTCATGCCGGATGTGCCAATAATAGCCCAAACTGCTTACACATCAGACATCGATAAAAAACGCGCATTAGCAAGTGGTTGCAATGATTTTATAAGCAAGCCGCTTAAAAAAGACCTGTTAATTTCCAAAATTCAGGAACAATTAAGCAAGTAATTTTCGGATTTATCCTGTTATTTTGAACAATTCATACTGAAAATTTATTCTATTAGTCTTGATTCTTTTATCTTGATTCTTATAATCTTGGTTCTTATAATCTTGGCTCTGGCGACCTTGGTTCTTTTATCTATCTAAACCTTTCTAAATATGGCTTTAAACTATGGTTCTGACAAAAAATCCGCACTTCAGGCAAAATATGATGCGCAAAAAATTGCCTTTGCTCCTATCATGTTCCAGGCGTCGCTTGCACTCCGCGAACTTGGTATCCTTGAATTACTCATCGATTTCCCGGAAGGGTTAATAATTCCTGACATAGCAAAGAAACTAAAATTATCTGTTTACGGTGTTAAGGTATTGCTTGAAGCAGGTTTAAGCCTCGAATTAGTGAGCGTTGAAGATGACAAGTTCCGAATTACAAAAACAGGCTGGTTTATCCAGTGCGACGAACTCACCCGTGTGAATATGGATTTTACAAACGATGTAAACTACCTTGGAATGTATTCCCTTACAGAATCAATACAAACAGGTAAACCCGCCGGATTAAAAGTATTTGGCGACTGGGATACGGTTTATGAAGGATTATCACAGCTCCCTCCTAAGGCTCAACTTAGTTGGTTTGCCTTCGATCATTTTTATTCGGATTATGCCTTCCCGGAATTGATGCCGGTGATTTTTCAAAACAATCCAAAACGCATTCTTGATATTGGTGGAAATACAGGAAAATTTGCTTTAAAATGTGCAACATTCAATGAGCAGGTTACAGTTACCATCCTGGACCTTCCGGGTCAACTGGCTAAGGCAAAGGAGAACATTAAAGCTGCCGGATTTCAAAACCGGATAAACCTTGTGCCTTTAAACCTTTTAGATCATTCACAACCGTTTCCCAAAGACTACGATATCATATGGATGAGTCAGTTTTTAGATTGCTTCTCGCAAGAAGATATAGGAGAGCTTTTAAGACGATCAAAAGAAGCCATGAATAAAAATTCGGAATTGTTTATCCTTGAAACCTACTGGGATAAGCAGAAATATGAAGCATCAACCTATAGTCTTCATGCTACATCACTTTATTTCACCAATATTGCAAACGGATGCAGTCAAATGTACCATGCTGATGACATGCGAAATTTAATCAAACATTCCGGCCTGTTATTGACCGAAGAAGTTGATAATATAGGGGTTAGCCATACGCTATTTAAATGCAAATTACCATAGGAATCGAGTTAATATAGCCAGCAGCTGATATACGACGAAACGAGATGTGGCTATTGCACGGTTCTGGTAAGTATTTTGATGTCCTTATTTTGAAAATCAATAAATTACAATTCCCTAGCACTTGTAAGGAGATTGTCATTTCGAGAGCCCTCCCCGTTCGGCTAAGGTTCCACCTCAGTCGGCCATATTAGGAGGTGTCCAAAAAGTCCTGAATGAGGTCAGATCATTCAAAATTATGCCGTAGCTACGCAGCTCCCATCAACACATTCAATAGATTTTTCTACCATACTCGCCATCCCTACGGGATTCTTTTCGCACTCCGTCAAACAAGGAAGAATTCATCTGGATACTTCAGTCGCAGAGCGACGACAGTATGGTAGAAAGTAGAAAACGATAAGTCACCTCTTTTTTTAGTTCCGGAGGAACGACAGTATTGATTTCCGGCCATATCATTCAGGCTCCGCCTGATTTTCATTTGCCTGTTTCAGCTTTTACTGGCTCCGGATTGTCTTTTTGAGCTTGCGCTAATTCATTGTGCTCGTTTGGCTGAAATTGAAAATAACTTAAATTGATGTTTACAATGCGATCTCCGGGAATCACAAAATTATTACCTGGCACTTCGGTAAAAACATGCTCGGAATGGCAGTCTTCATTATATTTGGCTTTATAAGTCCCAGCAAGTATTAACTTATCCAGGCTGTTTTGAGCTCCAAGTATGTAATGATATAACAATCCCCGGTACAATACCAGATCATAACCGGAATTTACAAGCACATCCACTTTAATCAGATTAATGGAGTCCCGAAATTTTTTGAAGTGAAAAAGTCGAAATTTCCCTTCCTGATTGATATGGTTAATGTCTTTTATGCCTCCATTAAAAAGATAATAAAACTGATTAGGATATCGCAGGGAATCAAAAATTAAATCCCATCCGCAAAACTTCACTAAAAATCTTCCAAAATGACCCATCAGAATGGCAAAAATCCACACAATAAGATTATAAACAAAAATGGTGTCCATAAAAATCTCATTGATGAAGGCTGTATAATTTTGAGGAAATGTTTGCGCTAATTGCTTAAGAGGTATGGTATAACCGGCCCACTTGGCAAAATGATAAAATATAAAATGAATGATAAAACTAGGAATAAGAGAAAATATAATTTCGTGGTAGATATCTATTTGCGTGAATTTAATAGAAAAGGTAGATGAGAAATAATTACGAATGAATAAATATCCGGGAAACCAAACAAAAAAAGACAATAACAATAAAACTGTAATACTCATTAAATTTCAAGTAAAGTATATTCTAGGGTAATGATTCGGCCTTCTCGTGGGTTAATTCGAAAATCCTTGGAATTACTAACTTCTTTGCTGGTAATACATCTATCATATTCATTAATAATATCCACCAGCTGATAAGCTTGTTGCGTGTTATTCAGCCTGTCAATCAACGCATTCCCGCTTTCTTTTGTCTTATGAAGTATTTTTAATAAACCAAACATTATTAAATTGTTGAATTTATACAAAGGTAGCTAAAAATAACATCAGCCCATCAAATTATTTGTTAAAATTTAACCTTTCAGGAAGGTGGTTTCACCGTGTCAGACTAACAAAATCTTTGATTAATGTATTAATGAAAGCAACCTTATTTTTAGGAGCAACAATGTTAAGTTTCTCCTCAATTTTCTTAATAAGCATTTTTAACGCCTCTTCATGACTTTCGTTGGGAAATTTTGTACAGCGTTCGAGCGTTTCTTTCATAAGCAACATTTCTTCTTCTTTAAAAATCAGTACTCCCGGATAGGACGGTGTATATGATTTGAGTTTATCCATCTGGAGAATGTTATCAAGAGAAATGCGGTTAATATTTGCCAATTTCACAACCGTTGTATCAGCAAAAAAATCACCCAGCCGCTGTCCTTTTTCGGACGATGAAGCAGCTATTAAAGCTAAGGTTCCAAGCGATAAAGTCAAATCTATAGGTCTGAAAACTGTACGCATCATAAAATCAAAAAAACCTGGCCGTTCTCCGGTTATTTTTACAACCCTTATTTTAAATATTTTCTTTCCTAATGATTGTCCATGGTTCAGCGTTTCTAAAAGCAAATGATAGAAAAATGAACCGGGAATAGCAATGTATAGATAAGCATCAGCGCTGTAATTAAAAAAAAGCCCTGTTATACCATACAAAATAAAGCTTCCAAAGTAAATAATCACCAGATCGATAATGGATGCAACAGCCCTGTCACTTACTGTAGCAAGTTCATATTCAATGGTTACATTTTGTGTTGTAGTAATATCTATTTTTCTCATAGGTTATTTTGTGCAGAAAGAACCTTTTGGTTACATTGCAATTTGATTTTAAAAGTATATGAAAGAATCGAAATTCATAGAACAAAATAAAAAAAATTGGCAGGATTTTGAATCTGATTTACGTTACACGCAAAACAAAGCTACACGACTCAGTCGTCTATACATTCAGGTAACAGACGACCTTTCTTATGCCCGCACTTTTTACAAAAACCGCTCTGTTAGAGTTTACCTCAACGGCATAGCCCAAACTCTTTTCAATGATTTGTACCGAAATCAAAAAGGAAGTCTGAAAGGATTTACAAAATTTTGGAAAGTCGATTTACCAATGCAAATTCATGAAGCACGTAAAGAGTTTCGCATTTCCTTTGTTGCTTTTTTTTTAGCCCTTTGTATTGGCTTACTATCGAGTGCATACGATAAAGACTTTGCAAGGTTAATACTGGGCAATGAATATGTAAATATGACCAACGAAAATATTAAGAAGCATGACCCTTTAGCCGTATTTAAAAACAACAATGAAGCTCATATGTTCGTGGCTATTACCTTGAATAACTTAATCGTTTCTTTGTTAACCTTTATCTATGGAATTATTTTATCCATTGGAACAATCGTTAAACTGATCTATAATGGAATTATGGTGGGCGCTTTCCAATATCTTTTTATAGAAAGGGGTTTGTTCAAGGAATCGTTTCTAACAATTTGGCAACATGGCACATTAGAAATTTCAGGAATAATAATAGCTGGCGCTGCAGGTATCACACTTGGTAAAGGGTTGATCTTTCCGGGAACTTTTAGTCGTTTGGAAGCCTTTAAAATGTCGGCCCTTCGAGGATTGAAAATTTTCCTGGGTATTGTCCCTGTTATTATTATCGCTGCTTTCATTGAAAGTTTTTTTACAAGGTATACTGATGTGAGTGACTATTTAAGACTTACAGTAATTCTGTTATCACTCTCATTTGTTATGTTCTATTTTGTCTGGTATCCCTGGTATGTGTCCAACAGACAAACGGCCCAAACTCGAAAGGCAGAAGTATTAAGTTTCCGGGAAAGTCAGTCATTTAATTTCTCAGGAATATTATCCGGCCAAACAATATTAGGTTATGCATTGCAATTCATCACTCAAAATACACTATGGGTTATACTGCTTATCATTAGCATATCATTATCTCACGGTGTACTTGCTGTGATCAATGAATTTATGCATAGTACGTTTAATCCATACGGACTTCTACACTCGAGTTTTTTATTTAAAACCAATCGTTTGTATACCCACTTCATTTTGGGGATAGCTTCGCTATCACTGCTTCAATGCCTTTTATGTTTTAAAGTTGATAAGCTGATCAACAAGCATCCACAGGTTAAAACAACAACATCTGTTCTCAAACTGATATTGTCATCCATATTGGCTTCATTTGTAATTTTATTACCATTTGCAACAGGAAGGTTTTTAGGAGTTACATCATTAATCATCGTAACTCCCTTTATAATGTTAAATGTTTTCCTGGGTTATCAGCGGAACAGATTTTTTGTAGTAGTTACTAACGCAACCCTTAATTTATTGAAAGGGTCGTGGGGTAAAATGCTATGGAATAGTGTTCAGATATTTATACTTATTATCTTCATGTATATTTTAATAAACACGCCATTTGTATGGAGTTACATCGAAAGTATTTACTTCAACATTAATGCCGACCCTGATATCATCGATCTTATCCGGATGTTTGTGTTTACTTTTCTCATGGCGGTTTTGTTTTCAATTTATTTTGTTTTTCAGGTCTCTACTTCTATTATGAGCGCTTACGCCTTTAATGAAATTGTATATGCCGAAAATCTACTGAAACGTATAGAAATGGTGGGAGAACGAAAAAAAATGTTCGGTTTCGAAAAAGAAATATGACATAGAAAGAACAAAGACGAAAAAGAGCAAAGAACAAAGACAAAAAAGAGCCAAGAACCAAGACAATAAGAACCAAGACTAAAGAAGAAAAAGAAAAAATGACAATGATGAAAGAAACAATAGTCAGAGCTTGCCAGACTATCGGCCGAAACCAAGACGGAATGATGTTTCTTGATTTTAAATTGATGACGGTGATTATTGCTTTGCTCATATCTTGCTCAGTTTTTGCTGCCGGACCGCATCGGACCTTAATCGAAAAACCGCAATGGGAAAAGGAGGCAAAGACATATAATTATACCGAAAATTACAAAAACAAAAAAGAAAACACTGAAAAGAAAAATAATAAACCTGCTGAATTTCCCCTAACATCGTTATTTACCAACGTTGGAGAAATCAAATATTTAATTGGTGGATTCATTATCCTCATCCTGATAACATTAATTATAGTATTGATTTTAAGCTCCTATAAGGATTTTAATTCAAAAATTAAAGACGATAAAAACGGACTAAAGAAAACCATTGATAACATTGAAAATGCCGACCTTGAAAGTATGCTGCATCAAGCTATCGTCAGTGGTTCATTTAAAGAAGCCGTAAGAGTCCGGTATCTGATGTTGTTACGAACATTAAGCAGACTCAGATTGGTGATATGGCAAAAAGATAAAACGAATGGAATCTATATCCAGGAGATGCACGGAAAAAGTGGTTTTGAATTATTCCTGCAACTGACTTATAATTTTGACCGGATCTGGTATGGCGAACAAGAAGTAACTGAAATAGACTACCATAATCTTATACCTCTTTTTGAACAAATGGATAAAATAGTTGCAACTGGTGAATAAGTCAACAAAAATAGCACTTATCGTTATTGCCGTTTTGATAATGGCGGGGGTATTTTATTATCTCACCAGAAATGACAGCCCCAAATATAATTGGAATGAAACTTTTGATAACCAAGGAACCCAGCCTTACGATTTAAAACTGACATACGATTTATTAGCTGCATCAAGACCAAAAAATGCTTTTGTTCATGTTAACAGTTCTCTATTAAATTTTCTCAGTACTCCGGATTCATCAGCATTATACATGTTTATTGGACATGATTTTTATATGGATTCAGTAGCATCAATTGTCATGATTGATTTTGTAAAGCGGGGGAATAACGCATTTATTTCAAGCACTGTATCCGAGAGTTTTTTGCTGCAAATCCTTTCCAATAACCAATATCCCTATTCACATTATAAATTTTTCCAGGATTCTATTATAAAAATCAGGGTTACTCCTAATTTTCAGGAAAAGGATTCCACTTTTAAATTTGATTACAGGTACGGGAAATTTCTAAAATTGCACAAGTGGCATGGATTTGAAAGTTCATTTATTGAAGATACCCTTGCTACTTTTGGCTTTGAACAGCTATCGAATGTCAAATATGCATTAAGCGATTGCTTTAGAATAAAATGTGGAGAAGGCTGGTTTATTTTTCATTTCAATCCGATTTTGTTTACCAATTATTACATGCGTCAAGAAGCTGGTTTTCGTTATACCAATCAACTGCTTTCCCGCTACAACAAACAAAAAATATATTGGGATGAAGCCAGCAAATCAGCTAGCGGAAAAAGTAATATGCATGAGTCGCCGCTGCGTTTTATTCTTTCTCAGAAAAGCTTGAAATGGAGTTGGTACCTTCTCTGCCTGTTTATACTATTATTTGTTGTTTTTAATGCCAAACGTAAACAGGCATACATCCCTTTATTACCCAGCAACAGGAATACTACCATTGAATACATTACTTCTTTAGCTACCTTACATTTCCAGCATAATTCGCTAAGTTACATGGCTGATGAAATTTTAAAACAACTTTTATCTTTCAGCAAACATAAGTATGGCATTTCACCAAATCTCGAAAGAAAGGAACTGATCAAAGTTCTCGCACAGAGATCGGGTGTAACGGAGGAAAGCATTAGTAACATATTTAAACGTCATTCTGAAGTTAAATATAGTCCTGTTATTGACACTAAGGATTTAATGGAATTTTATAAAGTAACCGAATATTTCTACCAAAATTGTAAATAAAATGGATGAAAACACTTTAAACAACGAAACCCCGGAAACCAACCAAACAGATCAATATAAAATCGGATATGCCGACGTTGCTGTAATTATGGATTTTGCCATAAGGGTTAAAGCAGAACTACAAAAAGTAATCATTGGAATGGACGATACCATTGACATGCTAATTGTGGGGTTATTAACCAATGGTCATGTATTGCTGGAAGGAGTTCCCGGGATCGCAAAAACATTGTTGGTTAAGCTTTTAGCCAACGTACTTGACATCGAATATAAGCGAATTCAATTTACACCAGACCTCATGCCTTCGGATGTTGTAGGTACCACCATTTATAACATGCAAACGTCAAATTTCTATTTCCGTAAAGGACCAGTTTTCAGTAACATAATTCTGGCGGATGAAATAAACCGGGCTCCGGCAAAAACGCAAGCTGCCTTATTTGAAGTTATGGAAGAAAGGCAAGTTACAGTTGATGGTGAAACGCACAAAATGCAATATCCTTTGTTCGTAATTGCTACCCAAAACCCCATTGAACAGGAAGGAACTTTTCGTCTTCCGGAAGCACAACTCGACAGGTTTCTATTCCGCCTGAAAGTTGGATATCCCAAACTTGAAGAAGAAAATCTTATACTTTCAAGATTTAAATCCGACTTTTTTAACAACCTGGAAAGTACAGTGAATAAAATATTTGGCGCTGAGGATTTGCTTCGATGTTGCAATGTGGCGGAAAAAGCATTTATATCGGACGAACTTTTAAACTACATCTCTTTGATAGTGCATAATACCCGCAGTAACTCGAACTTGTTTTTGGGAGCTTCGCCAAGGGCATCCATTGGCATTATGCGCGCCTCAAAAGTATTGGCTGCCATCAGGGGTCGGGACTTTGTAACGCCCGATGATATTCAGAAAGTGGCGTTCCCCGTATTAAATCACAGGATCATCCTTACCCCCGAAAGAGAGATTGAAGGTATTGATGCATACGATATTATTAATGATATTATTCAAAAGATTGAAGTCCCAAGATGATAAGCATCTAT
>WSSedL1CaDRAFT_10000262_pt1 | contig 37104 bp, 35 predicted proteins | sample WetSurSL1Cattail_FD_9464 | JGI IMG/M metagenome (IMG submission 9464)
ATTNTTGTATTATGCTGTATAATTCGACATCCAGTGTCGAAATTCCTGCCTCAAACTCACAATATTCAATGTTTTCAAGGATCTTTTATCAGGTGAAACTAGTTAAGAGATATCGTACCTTCCAAAGAAGATGCTCCAACTATATTTGCAGAGTAATAAGAATATAACGCATTCCAAATACCTCCACTATTTAGGTAAAAATTTGAATTACCCGAATAGACTGTATATGTTTGACCATTGACTGGTGCACTTTGAACATTATAATAATGATCATCAGTAATGTCATACATAATATGAACGCCATGCTGTAAATAGTTGCAATAATTGCTGAAGTTCTGAAATGCAACTGTAGTATTTTCGTAATTAATTCTATATTTTACGTCAAACCCAGTAGAGGTTCTTACAGTATAGGATAAGGTCTGCGCGACTACAACAGAACCAGCAACTCCACTTGTAAAGGCATGTGTATGGTATTTGTCTGAAAAAAGAAGCTACAGAAGAATTTAAGTCGTTTATATTAGCAAAAAAGCGAATGGCTGAGGCTGAAAGACTTCTAAATTCAGGGGCTGCAACAGCTGAAATTATTAAAAATTTCAGAGAATGCCATAACTGATATAAACCAGATACAAAGCCTTTCAAACCTTCGGTACCTTGATATACGAAATAATAGAATTGAAGACATTACTGGTTTAGCTAATGTTAAAAACCTAAGTACTTGCTATTTCTTTGGAAATCCAATCAGATACATTTTTACATATGAAGAAAGTACATCGAAATTAAAGTATTCAGACATGTTAAGGAGGAATGGTATTCTTGATCTAATTCATCCAACTTATCATGATGCAATGTACAAATTTGTTTATAATCCATACAACAGTCATTCCCAAAGGGAAAACAGCGTCTGGACTCAGATACAGTATAAACCAAGGAGAATACCTCAAAGTATTTCTTACTGATGGAGAAGTCCCTATCGACAACTCAGCCAGTGAACGATCTCTTCGAAATTTCTCAATTGGTCGTAAGAACTGGATGACCATAAATACAATTAGAGGTGCCCAGGCCAGTGCCATAATCTATAGTATTACAGAGACAGCTAGAGCAAACAGTCTCAATGTAATTACTACATCAGTTATCTTCTCACAGAACTGCCAAAACTCATTGATAAAGATGGAAATATTGAACAATCAAATCTGGAGCCACACATGCCGTGGTCAAAATCACTCCCGGCTGATTGTTACAACAAGCGCCGCAAATAAACGGCGCTTATATTAACTGGTAGCGAATGGTTTGACCCTTACGGCATGAAAGCATACAGACTACACTTGACCGTTATGGTCATGTAAATGAGGACATGAAACATGATGCCGCTAATAAGAGATTTAAAATATTTAATCCAAATGAAAAAAAACCTGATTAGTACAAAATTAGTACAAAACCTTCATTTCAAGGCATAAATAAAGCGGGCTTCCTATATCGTAAACCCGCTTCTCTGTACTGGTCGGAGTGACAGGATTCGAACCTGCGGCATCTTGGTCCCAAACCAAGCGCGCTACCAGCTGCGCTACACCCCGTTATTTTCTGGGAACATACCTGCGGGATAACTGCAAAGTATGTCTGCGTCTTTTTCGGCGCAGAGTACATTGTACTATATGCCATACATTTGTTCAATGCCACTGCATTGCATTTTACACTGTTTCACGGCATTTTTCCTTCTGTATCTCCGTGCTGCTTCGTGTAGCTATATTATAAGCGGTTTTACCCATTACCGCAATACGGAATTTGTTCCGCCAACAAGTCCAGAAAGTTTTTCACCTTCGCCAGCAGACTTGAAAAATTCTAACCTGAGCCGATCATCCTATAGATTCTATTTTTCTACCTCAGGAATAAGTCTGTCAGACCATTCTGGATAATCGTTCTGCCGCTTCCGTAAATGGAGAAGCAGAATACTATATCGTCGATCTCCTCATCCTCGATCAGCTTCTTTGCGTCAAAGCTCAGCGAGCCTTCCTGGTTGAAGCCTTTGGGATCGATTACATAAATCTTCGAGTAGTTCGGCACAAGGAACGGCACAAGCGCGCTGCCGTAGGAATCTTTTACAACAAGGAGTTTTCTGCCGCCGGGAGCATCTGAATTGATTCTCTCTATACGCTGGTCTCCCCATGCAAAGCAGGAATATTTATAGGCGCCCAGGCTGGAAAAGTCGGTATTGATGATACTGTCCACCGTGTAGGGAGCTTTCAGGTTGCCCTTATTATACAAGGTCAGTTGATGTCCGATCCTGGGGATATAATAATCCAATTGCTCCGGATTATTCTTCAGTCTCGCTGCCTGCGGCTGTTTGTAGATTTGTGAATACAGACCGCCTAAAAACGGTCTGTAGGTATCCATTGTAAAATCATTGTCAAGGCTCGCAGGGGCTAAGCCTGCCGACTGGCAGAACGCAGTATAGGCATAATAGGCACCCAGGGCTGTCCAGTGAACGTCGGACCGGAAATAGATATTTTCATCCCTGTGACCAAGAAGCATATCATAAGCTTTGACCACCTTCACACCATTTACGGAGGCTTTGATGATCCCCTCCGCCTTGCCTTGGTCATAAGAACCTGTACTATATTTATCTGAAGCAAAGTAGGCAGCACTTGTTGGGCCTGTGATCGAATAGATGTTTTTACCGGGCAGTACTTCTGCTATTTTCGTCAATACACTTCCGTATGCTTTCAGGTTATTCGCACCAGTCGGCATCATGACTCTGTCACCGGATATAATCAGGGAATTGTTCAGCCTGTCGTCGATCTGTCCCTGCAATGGGTCCTGCTCAATAGCAGATTGCAGGCCGTCATCCGTCGAAGCAGCATCTCCTTGCCCCATTTCTATTGATGCTTCACCCACCTGCCCTGAAGTGGACTGCCCTGTAGTTGACTGCCCCGTAGTTGATCGCCCTGTGGTTGAATTTCCTGCAGTGGACTGCTCTGCAGAGTTCTGCCCTATGGCTGTTTGATATGAAGCGGCTTCTCCTGTGGTGGATCGCCCGTCGACTGCTTGCTGCCCATAGGGCCGTGCAGTTGTCACGATTGGATCCTGCCCTGCAGCGGATTGCTCCCCTGCCCGCTGTTGCCCCATAACCGGCTGCCTGTCGGTTGATTGCGCATCAACAGTATTTTCCGGCTTCTGTGCTGTAACAAATGTATCGACATCAATACTCATCAAAACATCTTCGCTCTGTCTGAAAACATCAAGAAAAAACAGTTCAGTATAGGTTTGATAGCTTTGAACAGAAAAATTTCTCAATAAAAAATTGTCCAGAAGATAGCTTTCATAGCCGCTTTCATATTTCCCGTTGAAAATACTGCTCAGCGATAACTCCGGCTTGCCGTTCAGCTTTCTGTTTTCGAATGAAGAGAACCCATCATTATCCGGAAACAGCGAGCATACAAACATCGCAGCCATGATCACAACAAATGTTATTATAATGGAATATTGCAGCTTTTTCATCTGTCCTCACCTATAAACATCTGACCCTGCCTCTACCTGCAGAATAAAAATTCCAGTTCTGTTCCATATTATATTTCCAGAGCATTTTCCCAGAGTATTTTTTTTGAGCATATTGCTCAGAATCTGAAGTATATAAAAGGGTTATAACTGTTACTTACAATACTGGCTGTACAGAATATCAGCACAGCGGCCGCACAAACCGTTGCTCCGGTCAAGACAACACCGTTGGGCAGGTTGAGCCTTTTTAACCTTTCCAGAACAAATTCCCGTGCCGGTATTGCACATATCACACAAACTGCAATGAACGGGAGATAGTTGACAAGCAGTTGTGCAGCCTCCGAAAGGGTAAATGCCGCTCCTGCAAAACCGAACATCACTTTCAGTGCATCGATGTTGCGGTTGAAATCAACAAAGTAGAAAAAGTTGAAGCCAAACATTACAAGAAAGAACGAATAAGCAATACGTACGCCCTTGGGCACTTTTTCAAGCGCTTTGAGCAGGAAGGTTTTTTCAAGAACAAGGATCACTGCAAAATACAAGCCCCAGATGACGAAATTCCAGCTTGCGCCGTGCCAGAACCCGGTCAGCATCCAGACGACCAGTATATTTCGGTACTGGAGTCTTCGGTTGCCGCCCATCGGGATATATACATAATCCCGGAAGAACCTGCTGAGTGTCATATGCCACCGGCGCCAGAACTCCGTAATGCTTTGCGAGACATATGGATGGTTAAAATTCTCCGGGAATCTGAAGCCGAACATTCTGCCAAGTCCGATTGCCATGTCCGAGTACCCTGAGAAATCAAAATAAATTTGAAATGTATAACAGAGCAAGCCGAACCACACAAGCGGTGAGGATTGGCTGAGCAGATCACCGTCGAGGAATTTGACCGCCAGAAAACCTGCATAATTTGCGATCAGCGTCTTTTTTGCAAGTCCGCGGATAAAACGTACGACCCCGGCATACATATCCTCCATCGAGACCTTCCGGTCGGCCAGCTGCGTCTCTATATCCTCATAGCGCACGATCGGTCCCGCCACAAGCTGCGGAAACATGGATACAAAAAGCAGAAAGTTGGTAAAAGATTTTTGGACCTTCACCTTTCCTCTATATGCATCAATCGTATAGGTAATGGTCTGCATGGTATAAAAAGAAATACCGATCGGAAGGGAAATTCGCGGGTTGGGCATATGAATATTCAAAATTGCGTTCAGGTTATCGACAAAAAAGTTTCCATATTTGAACAGTGCAAGCATCCCCAGATTCAGAACAAGCGACGTGACCAGAAACATTTTACCTTTTTTTGTATTGTGGTACTTTCCTGCAAAACCACCGCAGATAAAATCGATGAGAGAACTTAATATGAGTAGAATCACCCAGACCGGCTCGCCCCAGGCGTAAAAGAATAGCGAGGCTGCAATCAGGACCAGATTTTTGATTTTTATATTTGGAGCAATAAAATAGAGCAATGCAGTTATAGGCAAGAATCGGACCAAAAAGACCAAGCTGGAAAAGACCATATATCCTCCAATGCCGCAATGAAAGCTCACCATAATGGATTCAGAATCTGTAATATGCCTTTTCTTTTGGGAAATCTTCAATGTAAATAATACCATCAAACCGCACGTATTTCAACTATTATCTTGATGCTTTCCTTGTCATATATTAAGGAAATTGAAAGGATTGTGTAACAGAATGGTAACTTGAACCCTCTATACCACTAAGCTATAATAGAGAAAGGGGACACACCTTCTTTTAGTAGACTGAGGTTCGGTGTAGGATAAAACGGTTTGGAAGTGGTACTGATCAAGAGGATTTTAGGACTGACCAGGAAGGCCATCCAGGATTTCGATATGATACAGGAGGGTGACAGGATCGCTGTCGGAGTCTCTGGCGGCAAGGATTCTCTAACTTTGCTGGTTGCGTTGAGAAGGTTGATGGACTTTTACCCAATTAAATACGAGTTAAAGGCTGTAACACTCTCCATAGGCATCGGAGAGCCGGATTTCTCCCCAGTTGAAAAATTATGCAAGGAGATCGGAGTAGAGTACATAATAGAAGACACAAACATAGGAGAAATCGTTTTTGAAGAAGGTCAGAAGGACAGTCCGTGCTCATTTTGTGCCAATCTCAGACGGGGCGCTTTAAACAGCACTGCAGTAAGACTCGGCTGCAACAAAGTGGCCCTTGCTCATAACCGTGATGATATCATTGAAACTCTGCTCCTTAGTACATTTTACGAAGGACGGATTCACGCATTTTCACCTGTTACATATCTGGACAGGAAGGGAATTACCGTAATACGTCCTCTTTTATACGTTGAAGAAAAGAAAATCAAGGCTTTTGTCAAAGATTTACATCTACAGATTGTTCACAATCCCTGTCCGGCCAATGGCCATACAAAACGCCAATTCATCAAGGAACTGCTGATGGACCTGACAGCTGACAACAGGGAAATAAAAAACAACATATTCGGTGCCATAAAGCGTTCCGGGCTGGATGGGTGGCACGAATAACGGAGGTCAAAATGTTAAAATACAAAGGAAGAGGCAAGTCGCTTGCGGCCCTTCTGCTTGCTGCCCTCATTCTGATACCGTCTATGACGGCAAACACATATGCAGCCAACTCAGGGGTCATACATGAGGAAACAAACAGCCAAACCATTACTCAAGGGGTGACACTGGATAATATCATCCGTTTTACCACTGATGGCTGGTATAACTTTCAAGTTCTCAAGGTAGACCTGTCCAACCAGTACATAAGCGTTGATACGCTCACAAACAAGGAATCCGTCGGAAAAACTGCAACGACAAACAAGCTTGCGGCACAGCGGAATGCAATTGCAGCAATTAATGCAAGCTTCTTCACCTCCTCCGGCAGCGGCAACGGTTTCCCGGTCGGAGCCATTGTACAATCTTCGGATGTCATGTGCGCCTACAGTAGTTTTAACAAATACGGCAATGTCATGTCGACCTTTTCAATCAATAACGCAAACGAAGTTTTATTGGATTATTGGCGAATCGACATGAGTCTGACTTCACAGAAAGGTACAAATGTAGCTGTAGAGCAATACAATGTGGCTAACAAGGCGAAATACACGGAAATCAACGTGTTTGATAAAAAATGGGGCAAAACATCCGTTGGCGCATCAACTGACATGCCCGATATCTTTCAGATGGTCGTAGTAAACGGTATTGTAACACAATTTCTTACCGCACAGCCTGGCATCCCTATCCCCGACAATGGTTTTGTCGTTGTCACCCGGACAGATGGCGCAGCAAAGCTCCAACAGGCATTCGCAATTGGAGATAATGTAACAATGAATATCGGCTCTACTCCGGATTGGACCAAACTGAAAATGGCGGTTTCCGGAGGTTCTGTCCTGATAAAGGACGGAGTGGTTCCGACGACATTTTCCTTTACAGCAGCGGATGTCGTTACAAAGAGCCCAAAAACATCGATCGGCAGCTCAAAAGATGGGAAAACGCTCTATTTGGTTACTGTAGACGGCAGACAAACCTCCAGTGTCGGCTTGACTCAGAAAGATATGGCGCTGTTCATGAAGAGCATCGGAGCTTACAATGCCGTCAATTTTGACGGCGGCGGATCATCTACCATGGCAGCCAGACCTCTTGGCAGCACAGCTGTAAAAGTAATGAACAAGCCCTCGGATGGAACGACCAGAAACGTACTGATCGGAGTCGGTGTATTTACCTCGGCGCCTGCAGCACCGCTAGCGGGCCTGATTGTGGAAACGAACGACCATTATCTGTTTGCAAATGCCTCAAGGACTTTTACAGTCAAAGGATTTGATAAATTCAACAACCCGATCGATGTCGATCCTGCATTGGTCAAATGGAGTGTTTCAGGCGTGAAAGGCATCTTTAAGGATAATGTATTGCGTCCATCAACCTTTGGTGAAGGTAAAGTAACAGCTAAAATCGGCAATGTGACTGCATCCTTAAATATAAGCGTATTGTCCAAGCCAGCTGTTATTAAGCTTAATACAGGCAGCTTCAAGCTTCCTGCAGGGCAGTCAAAAACCTTCTCGATCAAGGGTGTGAATTCCCGAGGTTACACAGCAACCATCGAACCTTCAGACCTCACCTGGAAGGTCAGCAATAAAATCGGCACGTTCAAGGGTGGCGTCTTTACAGCAACAAAAGGTGGTACCGGTTATATAGATGCTTCCTTCGGAGGCGCACATGCTTACTGTTCAGCTTCCATATCCAATGATACCGTTACGGTAATTGATAATTTTGAGGCAGATAACGGCAGCTTCCTCTCTTATCCTGAAACGGTAGCCGGTTCTTATGCCCTTTCAACAGAACAAAAGAAATCAGGCAATTCCTCTGGTAAACTGGCATATGATTTTACTACGAATACCGACATAACGCGAGCCGCATATCTGGTATTGAAGGATGGCGGCTACAGCCTCAATGCAGGCACTTCAAAAATAGGACTGCAGGTATACAATGATCATGAAAATCCCGGCTGGCTTCGCGCTGAGATTTATGACGCTAACGGCGCCAAGCAGGTGGTGGACTTGACCAAAACAATGGACTGGACCGGTTGGAAATACATTGACGCATCCGTCGAACCTATAAAAATGCCGGCAAAACTGACAAGAATCTATCAGGTTCTTGTAGACCCGGATAGTGAAAGATTGTCCGATGCAGGCTACCTGTGTTTCGACGATCTGACAGTGACCAAAAGCAGTTATACGGCATTGAATGGACTGAAAGTGCCGAATGACACGCCATTTAAGGATGAGGCAAACATAGCGGTCAGTTTCAGCAAAGCAACCTCCGATTCCTTCCGTTTCGGCGTGCTTGGCCAATCACGCAAACCAGCCAATACCATAGAGAAAAATCTGGCGAAGAAATTTGCGGATAAAGTTACGAAACTGCTTGATGTCGGTGCTATAGTCGGAGACGGCGCACATGATTCCATTACAAGCCTGATCAAGAAAAAGCCGGTTATTGCAACGCACACTGTCGATTTGAAGAGCACGAAAGCTGCAGACTACAAATATTCTTCCACAGATATCAAAAACAGCCGTTTCATTAAGCTGGACACACGGAACAAGAGCCTCAGGAAGAGTGATTCGGGGCAGTGGTTCCAATTTCTGGACGATTTGAATTCCTTCAAAGGCAAGAACCTGTTCATCTTCATGGAGAATTCCCCGGAAACCTTCACAGACAAGCTGGAACTGGAATACTTTAAAAAAACACTGAATGACTACAGATTCGAAACATTACGCAATGTCTGGGTCTTCTACAATGGGGATCAAAACAAAAGCTACATGGAAAATGGTGTCAGATATATTGAAACAGCCGGCTACGAAGTGGCTGGGCTGAAAACCGGCAAAACTGCTGCCGCCAAGTATGTACTGGTTACGGTAAAGGGCCAGGTGGTAACATACATATATAAAGAGATCGCCTCATGATAGTTGAAAGGAGCTTGGAAAACGCGGTCCTGACTCCATGGGATACAAGATTTGTAAAATCAACTCGTTCCACCGCGGTGAAGAAGTAAACTATTTCAACTATAACTATACATCAGGGCTTCAGATGGAGGCTCAAATAAAAGAAGAATAAAGAGGGGACAGTTTTTGCTTTGAATTTTAAGAAAATCAAACCAAGAACTGTCTCCTCTTTTATTTTTGGATTTTCTCTTTGATTTTACAACCCGGTCAATCCCCGGTATCTCTCGTTGATTACGTGGCTAAAGCTTTTTCACTGTTTCCTTCAAATACTTGGAGAATTCATCCCTCAGATCCTCGCGCTTTAGTGCAAACTCAATCGTCGCTTCCAGGAAACCCATCTTGTTCCCAACATCGTAACGCTTCCCAATAAAGTTATAGGCGAACATCGAACCCGTCGTCAGCAGCATTTTCAATGCGTCCGTCAGCTGGATCTCGCCGCCCTTGCCCGGTGTCGCGTTATCAAGATAATAAAAAATTTCCGGCGTAATGATATATCTTCCGAGTATTGCTATATTTGACGGCGCCTTCTCAGGATCGGGCTTCTCAACCAGATCTGATACTCTATAAACCCGATCCCTGACTGGATCCCCCTTTATTATCCCATACTTGGAAACATCGCTTTCAGGGACATTTTGCACGCCAAGTACCGTTGTATGGTATTCCTCATAAATATCAATCAATTGTTTTAAACAAGGCACTTTCGAATCTACGATATCATCTCCCAGTAAAACAGCAAAAGGTTCATTATCTATAAATGAACGCGCGCAGTTGATTGCGTGGCCTAGTCCTCTGGGTTCCTTCTGCCTCACATAGTTGAGGTTGACAAGGTTTGAAATGTCCTGTACCAGCGACAGTAAACCCTCCTCACCCTTTCTTTTGAGAATGTCCTCCAGTTCATAGGACTTGTCAAAATGATCTTCAATTGCTCGCTTTCCGCGTCCGGTGACTATTAGTATATCTTCAATCCCTGAAGCGATCGCCTCTTCAACAATATACTGTATCGTCGGTTTATCCACGATTGGAAGCATTTCTTTAGGCTGAGCCTTTGTTGCCGGCAGAAACCTTGTACCTAGCCCGGCTGCCGGTATTACAGCCTTTCGTACTCTCATTGTAGTCTCCTCCTTTCAATGCCTGCGCATTGAGTTTGTATTTTAACGGAATAAATTTCCCAGGATATCTCCTCCGATATTTCCTGAACCACGTGCTTCATTCGCATGTCCGCGTGCAGTTGCCTGCATCCTGTCCGCGAGCCTTGCAAGCGGCAGTGTCTGTAGATAGACTGTACCCGGTCCGGTGACACAGGCCAGGAACAGGCCCTCTCCGCCAAATAATGCATTCTTGAAGCCTCCGACAAACTGTATGTTATATTCAATGGATTCGTCAAATCCGACCAGGCAGCCTGTATCCACCCTAAGTGATTCGCCCGGCGCCATCACCCTTTCAATAATCGTACCACCTGCATGCATAAAGGCAAGTCCATCGCCTTCCAGCCTTTGCAGTATAAATCCCTCTCCGCCGAAGAAACCGGCACCCATTCGTTTTGTGAACGCTACCTGTATTTCAATTCCGCGCGCAGCACATAAAAACGCATCCTTCTGACAAAGGAATCTTCCACCATGCAGCGACAAGTCCAAAGGGATGATCTTGCCGGGATAAGGAGCTGCAAAGCCCATCCTGCTCCTGGCTGCGCCATTATTAAAAAACGAAGTGATAAAAAAACTTTCTCCTGTAACCATTCGTTTGAATCCGTTGAATAACCCGCCGCCTGTTGAAGTTTGCATTACAATACCCTGTTCCATGTACAGCATTGCGCCGACCTCTCCCCTGACTGCCTCCCCGGGATCGAGTTCGACCTCTACCATCTGCATGTCATCACCAAAGATCTTATAGTCGATAACATCTGCCATTACAGCACCCCCTCACATGATTGATCCGGCATACCTGCCTTAAACAGCAGCAATGCCCCGGCCCACTACATTATAGGTATTATACATTATGATTACTTTATCACATATATGGATAACTTTACAAGCCAGGTTTTAAATATCATCTTACCTGGAACAATGTGCAGCAGTATATTTTTCAATACACTGATATGCCACCCGCTGTAGTTTTATCCTTAAAAGATAAAATCCCAATTGTTACAGAAATTTAATATACTTTATTAGAAAATTGTGGTACAATAAAATTGCCACAGCCAATAATACTAGTTTTTCATTTTTGTTCCTCCTTTTAATATAGACTATGGCTGATCTTATTTTATTTTATTTTGTAAAGCACTTATTTTATCGTAATTATTTATAAATATTTACCTAGTGCTTTATTTTTTTGCTTAAAAATGCAGTAAGCCCACTGCCCATAAATTATCTTCACGCCATAAACTCTATAACATTTGATATCCGGGGACTTCCAGTAAATACATGCCGATAAAAATTGAAATGTGTTGATAAGCTGCAGTATATTGAGTATAATAAGTAAGTGACTTTTGAAAGAACCTTGTGTTAATCTTTGGTCGTGCTAGACGGGGAGGTAGCGGTGCCCTATACCTGCAATCCGCTATAGCAGGGTTGAATTCCTGTTCGAGGCTTTGTCCCTGTAGAGCCTGCCCCATGCAAGTGGCGATGATAACTGGGTCTTGCGCAACGAAAGCCTGTGAACCCCGCCAGGTCCGGAAGGAAGCAACGGTAAGCGGTAACTTGCGTGTGCCGCGAGGATACCTGGTTAGAGCTAACTATATGGGTTACGTTTATAGAGATAAGTCGACAACAGGTGCACGGCCAATCAAAATATTTAGAAGAGGACAATCCCGGAATGTTCAAAATGGGGATGTCCTCTTTTTATAACGCATCGGTTCAAAGAAAATTTTGTACCTAACTGCGTTTCAACGATTCGGGGACAATTTTTACCTCGTTATATGTCCATCATTTTGATATAATAAGATTTGCAAGTCATTGAGTCCGGGCAATCCGGTATCCAACTTTTAATGAGGTGGAATTTATGTCATATATCGCTTTATACAGGGAATGGCGCCCTACTTTGTTCGAGGATGTGGTAGAACAGGAACATGTGGTCAAAACACTCCGCTATAGCGTCAGCACAGGCAGGATCGCGCACGCCTACCTTTTTTGCGGTACAAGAGGCACCGGTAAAACCACGATGGCGCAGATCCTTTCCAGAGCCATCAACTGTCTTAATCCAAAGGACGGCGACCCCTGCAACCAATGCGAGGTGTGCCGTGAAATACTCGCAGGAAGTTGTGTTGACGTACTTGAAATCGATGCGGCTTCAAACAACAGTGTCGACAATGTCCGCTCCATCAGGGATGAAGTCATTTACTCCCCAACGAAAGCCAGACGTAAAGTTTATATCATAGACGAGGTCCACATGCTATCATCCGGAGCCTTCAATGCGCTGCTCAAAACGCTTGAGGAACCCCCTGAGCATGTAGTTTTCATCCTTGCGACCACGGAACCCCACAAACTGCCTGCCACCATTCTCTCCCGCTGCCAGCGCTTTGATTTCAGGCGTATTACCCATGAAAGCATTGTCAGGCACCTTGACAAGATCGCTGCAGCAGGGGGCATCACGCTGGACTCCGATGCTGCAAAGCTTATTGCACGAATGTCGGACGGTGCAATGCGGGATGCCATTAGCCTGCTTGACCAGTGCATTTCCCTGGGTGGCGGCAAGATCGGCTACGATGACGTACTTTCAGTCGCAGGCATTGTGAACGACACCTTTATGACAGATTTTATAAACTGCATCCTTAATAAAAATATTATTGCTATCCTTGGAAATATTGAGCGTTTAGTCATGGACGGCCGTGATATCGCTCATTTCGTATCTGACCTGGTACTTTATTTCAGAAATCTGCTCCTGTGCAAAGCGACAAAGGGACAGTGCGATAACCTTGTTGAAGTGCCGGCATCGGTGCTTGAAGACATGAAGCAGCAGGCAGAAAGTATCTCACAGGATGAAATCGTATACAGGATAAAGGAACTTTCCGCACTTGAAACAGGGCTGAAATGGGCGTCAAACCCGAGAGTTTTGCTGGAGGTAACCCTCATAAAGCTATGTATCGATATTGTCCCGGAAGATGCAAGCATGAACGATAGAGTAACTGCTCTTGAAAACAGACTCGACAGCGGAAATTTTGCAAAAAACCTGGAACCGTCCGGACAGGCCGGACAAAGTGGTTATTCATCTTCAATGTATAATAATGCTGCCCAAGACAGTGATTCACCGTTATTTCAAATGGACACTGCCAAAGGTACCGCTTCACATTCAGGCTCTCCAGTGGAAACGCAGGCCGCTTCCCCATTCGTGCCGGCTTCTTCCTCATCACCTTCAGCCACGCTTGCATCGAACTCGTCCCAATCGTTAACAGCAGCCGAATTCAAGCAGTGGCCGAAAATAATGGAACATCTGAAAAGTATGGGCAAGATGAAAATCCACTCCTTCCTATTAAATGTAAAGGCAATTGTGCTGGATGAGAACACTATCGGTCTTCTATTCAGTGTAAAGGAGAATTTTACGAAGACGCTCGTTTCAAAGCTTGAGCATCTCGAGTTAATCGAAGATGCTATTCTGAAAATAACCGGACATGAAATGAAGGTGAAGTGCCTGGATGAGGAGAACTTTACTCAGACACCCGTCAAAGCCAAGCTCACCGAAAACGAAGAGTTGGTCGAGAAGGCCCGCAGTTTGGCTGACAAAGCGGGTTTGACACTTGAAATAATAGATGAATAACTGATAATAGTAGACTATAACATCTAAATTCATCTATTACCGACGGTCACATTTCCTGTATGTTGGTCCTTGTGTGATGATAAACTGTTAAGGTATAATAAGAAATATTAAACTATCTTTTTAGGAGGCGCAAGAAATGGCAAAAGGCGGTTTTTCAGGCTTCGGTGGCGGCGGTAACATGGGCAATCTCATGAAGCAGGCGCAGAAGATGCAAAAAGATATGGAAAAAGTGCAGGAAGAGCTTCAGGAAAAAGAAGTTGAAGCAACTGCAGGCGGCGGAGCAGTTAAAGTCATTGCCACAGGTAAAAAGCTGATAAAGGAAATTACAATAAACCGTGACGTCGTTGATCCCGATGATGTGGAAATGCTGCAGGATCTGGTACTGGCTGCTGTAAACGAGGCTTTGCGAATGGCTGATGAAATGGTCAACGGCGAAATGTCAAAGATTACCGGCGGTATGGGCGGTATGGGCGGACTCGGCGGTCTGTTCTGATATGAGCTACTTTTATGCTCCACCCGTAGCAAAACTGATTGAGGAATTTGAAAAGCTTCCCGGCATTGGCCACAAGACAGCCCAGAGGCTTGCTTTTCATGTGCTGAATCTTTCGCTGGAGAAGGCGGAAGGCCTGGCTAACGCCATTCGGGATGCCAAACTTAAAACACGCTACTGCTCGATCTGCAGCAACCTGACAGAAGCCGATCCGTGTGCGATCTGCAGCGCTACAAACCGCGACCAGGGTGTGATCTGTATCGTCGAAGATCCACGGGATGTTGTCGCACTGGAGAGGATACGCGATTTCAAGGGTCTGTATCATGTGCTCCATGGTGTCATTTCCCCCATGGAGGGTATCGGTCCCGGAGATATCAAAATCAAGGAGTTGCTTCACCGGATCCGTGACGGAGAAATACGTGAGGTCATACTCGCCACAAACCCCGACGTGGAAGGCGAAGCCACTGCCATGTACATATCCAAGCTATTGAAACCCATTGGAATCAAAACGACACGTATTGCATACGGTATCCCCGTCGGCGGTGATCTGGAATATGCCGATGAGGTCACTCTGTCCAAAGCGTTGGAAGGCCGTCGGGAATTATAGCAATTGTGAAAACACAAAGACCGTTCCGGGAAATCACAAATTCCGGAACGGTCTTTCTCTTTTTGCATCATTTCAAAATTTTTTTATTTTTTATGAAACATAATTAATTATATTGCGTATATTTAATTGTAACCTTAATAAAATTAATATGTCCCTTGATTTTATTAATATGTTTTCAGAATGATCCTTGACAAACGAATTGAACAATAATAGTATGTATTATAGAATAATTAATATATTTAAGGATAATATTAATAATATTAATAAATTTATAATATATCTTCAAATAAATCAAGGAGCGTTAATATGCCAAGAGAAGCATTGGGAAAATGCCCGGTCTGCGGACAAAATACTGAAGTAACAGCAATAAGCTGCAATGAATGCGGTACAAAAATCGAAGGACATTTTGAGCTATGCAGGTTCTGCAGGCTGACTGGAGAACAGAAATCCTTTATTGAAACCTTCGTAAAATGCAGAGGAAATATCAAAGAAGTCGAAAAGGAACTTGGGATCTCGTACCCCACTGTAAAGAACAAGCTTGAGGATGCAGCAAACGCACTGGGTTACAACAATTCCCCGAGCTACAATTACAACGGATCTGACGATACCAGCCGCAGAAGAGAGATCCTTGATCAGCTTGAAAGCGGCGAGCTTACAGTAGAAGATGCTCTGGATATGCTTAAGGATTAAGGTTTGGAAATAAAGAACAAAGACAGACTGCAAGAAAATATTTAAAAAATAATAAATTCAGGAGGATGTTACCATGTCAATTAGTGAAGAAAGAATGATGATACTCAAGATGCTGCAGGAAGGGAGAATAAACAGCGATGAGGCCGCAAAGCTTCTGGAAGCATTGGATGTAAACGAAAGAAAGGCTTCAGCGGGGCCCTGCGGACCTGGCGGACCATGCGGGCCTGGACCAGGCTTCGAACCCCACTTTCATCATCATCAAAGGCCGCAATATTATGATGAAGTGTCCAAGGTCAGGGAAAGAATCAATGAGTGGAGACGCGATTTTTCAAAGAACTACAACCAGAAGGATTTTGACAAGATGGTCGATGATTTCAGTGTAAAGGCTGAAAAGGTCGGCAAGGAAGTCGCATCGGCAACAGCAGGAATGGTTGACAAAATGGTCGATTTCATGGGAAGCTTCGTTGATACCGGCGCCTTTAATATTTTCGGCAGCTGCGTACTGGTTGAAAAGACCTATGAGGCACCTGCAGCAGAAGGAATAAATCTCGAGCTTCAGGGAACCAACGGTCCGATCACAATCAAAAAACATGCGGAGGACAGAATACTTATAAAAGCCAAAATCCGTACTCCCCAGGCAAATGCAGAGGAAGTTCTCGCATTCAGCAGCATCGACGGTACAGTCTCACTCAAGCTGGCAAAGCCTGATACCTTCAATCTGAGCGTAGCCTACGAAGTGTTTGTACCTGCGATCAAATTAAACAAGCTGATAATTGAGACAAAAAACAGTAAAATCAATGTCGAGGATACGGTTTCAGAAGAATTCTCCAGTATTACAAAAAATGGTGCGGTAGACCTCACAGGTGTAACCAGCACCAAGATCTCCGTTGACACAAAAAATGCAAAGGTAGTTGTGAACTATCTGATAGGGAAAGAGATCATTTTAAACACAAAGAATGCCCTGATCGACATGAAAAACCTCAGGACTGAGAAGCTGGGCGCTTATACGGCCAACGGCAAGATACTGTTCGAGAATCTGCAGACTTATGAAGGTTCAACGGAAGTAGAGCTGATGCTCAAGACAAAAAACGCCGACATTAAAGCCAACATGAACGACACAGAGGACAAGGGCTACAAGGTGAAGGCACGCACCACCAACGGCGGGATAAACCTGCTGATCCCGAGCTTGCTGTACCGCAATTCACCGGAAACCGGCGGTTTTGGAAAGCAAATGGAAGCAGAAACAGAAAATTTCAGCAACGCCCCACAAAGGGTTAACATATATGCCGAAACACTGAACGGTTATGTTGAAGTGATCAAATAGCAACCCTTCCCCCCTCCAAGAGCCAGGATTGAACTGGATCGTCAGAAACCAAGATGTGTGAAGCGAAAAAGCCATGGGTACGTAAATGTACACCATGGCTTTTTTATTTGCTGATTTTTTTTAATTTTTTATTTCACTATTTAGATGCATTTCCTTTATATTTCAATCGTAAAAGCCCGATGTATTCCTCTGCCTGCTTAATAGCTTCATCCGGCAGTCCGGAGACGTCGAGACTTTTTTTATCTTCCCCGTCAAATACGTTTTTCTTGTTTTGCGGGCGTCCCAGCAAATAATCAACCGAAGTTTCATATATATCGGCGAAGGTCTTTAATGTTATAGGATCAGGTAAACTGACATCATTCTCATAATTTGAGATAGTCTTATTATTAATTCCTGTTTTTTTGGAAACTTCCTTTTGGGTAAGGTTTTTTACTTCACGTGCATTTCTTAAGCTATCTCCCAATGTTTTCAAATATATCCCTCCATAGATTATTATAGTTCTATCTCAAAATAAGAGTTATTAATCCCATATGTTTGGATAATTATGTTGACGTCTCATATTATGGGACATATAATGAAATAGAATTCCTGTAACTTTAATTTGAAACTGGAGGTTAAGTATCTTGAGAAAGAACCCCTTCGAAAGCATAAAAACGGTTCGGCACCTGTCCGAATATCTGGACTATCTGATTATAAAGGCTGTTACTGCGGAGACGCATGGCTCAGAAATAGAAAAAGATTTAAGAGAGTTGAATGATATGTTGAAAGCTCTTGAGCATTCAGTACAATCGAATGGAACTGATTCTGAAAAGGAATAACTCCTGAACAGCCCCCTTGAGGCCCTTGTTGCAACTCTTGAATAGCCTTCATTTCCTGTGGCGCACCTCGGCAAACTATGCTATAATAAAAAGCCGTACAATTCATGCCATGAGGTGAAATATGTTTGACAAGCTGGAAGCCACAGACAACAAATATGAGGAGATAAACCTCAAGCTGAGCGAACCGCAGATCATTGCAGATCAGGACGAGTATCGCAGGCTGATGAAAGAATTTTCTGAGCTTGGGGAAATCGTTGGAAAATATCGTGAATATAAAAAAGTAAAAGCTGATGTAGCTGAGGCGAAGGAACTGCTGGACGGCACGCTGGACAAGGATTTCCGCGAGCTTGTTCAGCTTGAGTTCGATGAGGCAAGGGAAAAACTTGAGCAGGTGGAAAATGACCTGAAGCTGCTGCTTGTGCCGAAGGACCCCAACGACAACCGCAGTGTCATCGTTGAAATCAGAGGCGGGGCCGGCGGAGAAGAAGCTGCGCTGTTTGCATCAAACCTGTATAGAATGTATACCCGGTATGGGGAACGCCATCGCTGGAAATCAGAAATACTTGATATAAATGAGACGGAAATCGGAGGCATCAAGGAAGTCGTATTTTCCATTGAAGCCCAGGGTGCATACAGCAGACTGAAATACGAAAGCGGCGTGCACAGGGTTCAGCGCGTCCCTGCAACGGAATCGAGCGGGAGGATACACACCTCTACCGTTACTGTTGCCGTACTTCCTGAGGTTGATGACGTTGATATTGAGATAAATTCGAACGACCTTCGGATTGATACCTATCGTGCATCAGGAGCGGGCGGTCAGCATATCAACAAGACCGATTCCGCCATAAGGATCACCCACCTTCCGACAGGTATCGTTGTAACCTGTCAGGATCAGCGTTCACAGCACAAGAACAAGGATAAGGCGATGAAGGTACTGCGTTCCAAGCTTTATGAACAAACCCAGAACCAGCAGAATTCAGAAGTCGCACAGGCCAGAAAAAGCCAGGTGGGAACCGGTGACAGGAGTGAACGCATCCGTACCTATAATTTCCCGCAGGGCAGGGTTTCGGACCATCGTATTGGACTGACGCTATATAAAATTGAAGAAATAATGGACGGCGACATCGACGATATCATTGATGCGCTTACCACTGCTGCACAGTCGGAAAAACTCGGAAGCGCATCCTATGACGAGGACTAGGAGCCTGCCCGGAAACTCCTGGGAAGCTGATATTACTGGGAATTCGACTTTTTGCGGCAAAATCATAATTTCAGTTTGCACCGAATAGACTTGTAAGGATAATTTCTTATAATTACGAGGCGCAGCTGTGGAGCATTTATTGAAAATAACGTTGCTGGGACTGGTCTCCGGCCTTATCGGCACTGGTATCGGCGGGCTTTCAGCCTTTTTTATCACAAAAACCAGCAATCGGTTTATGAGCACGATACTGGAGTTCTCCGCAGGACTGATGACTGCTGTGGTCTGCTTTGAACTACTGCCCGAAGCCTTTCTTATAGGTGGTACCCTGTACACTTTTATCGGGATTTTATTCGGAATACTTATCGTAGTTGTGATAGAAAACGCACTCAAGCACTCCAATCTGATGAAAGGCAGTAACAGTTCAAGCCTTCTGCGTGCCGGTGTACTGATGGCAATCGCGATAGCCATGCACAATTTCCCGGAAGGTTTTGCAGTAGGTTCGGGTTTTGAAGCTTCGATCAGCCTTGGATTTACTATAACTGCAGTCATCATCATCCATGACATCCCGGAGGGGATAGCAATGGCCGTACCCATGCGGGCAGGCGGATTTTCGAAATCGAAAGCCTTCATTTACACTCTCCTGTCCGGAGTGCCAATGGGTTTTGGTGCACTGCTTGGTGCGGCACTGGGTGAAATGTCAAGTCTGCTCACAGCCACCTGCCTTGGTTTTGCCGGAGGGGCAATGCTTTACATCATCTATGGCGAGCTGGTACCCGAGTCAAAAAGGTTATACCTTGGAAGGATATCGTCATTAGGAAACGTATTGGGAATATTATGTGGTATAATAGTGTCAATATATAATTGAATACTATACAAAAATGTATTATTATCAGAATAATTCAGTTGTTTTCGTTATAGTATGGGGAGATACAAATTTTGCATACAGAGATTATAAAAATAGATATGGCTGTTCCAGATTGGGACAAGCAATTGGATAAGGCTGCGGAAGTACTAAAATCGGGCGGTCTCGTCGCCTTCCCTACCGAAACCGTATATGGACTTGGCGCCAATGCGCTTGATGAAAAAGCCGTTAAAAGTATTTACAAGGCTAAAGGACGTCCATCCGACAACCCGCTCATCGTTCATATTTCAGATATTAACGCACTGGAGGCTCTTGTGGGTTCCATTCCGGCTGCTGCACCTCGCCTGATGAAAGCATTCTGGCCAGGCCCGCTTACGCTGGTTTTTCCAAAATCGGACAAGATTCCATCCATTATAACTGCGGGCCTTGATACCGTTGCAATAAGGATGCCATCACACCCGATCGCTCTGGCGCTGATCAGAAAGGCAGGGATCCCCATTGCTGCTCCAAGCGCGAACAGTTCAGGCAGACCAAGCCCCACTCTTGCAAAACATGTTATTGAGGATCTGGCGGGTAAAGTTGATATTATCATAGATGGCGGAAATTCAATGGTTGGGCTGGAATCCACTGTACTTGATATCATCCCGGCACAGCCTGTCATACTTAGACCGGGCGGTGTCACACAGGAACAGCTCCGGCAGCTTCTGGGCGATGTAGGCATGGACCCGGCAATTACAAACGGTCAGTCCTCTGCATCGGCGCCAAGATCACCGGGTATGAAATACCGCCATTACGCCCCCAAAGCAGCGCTCTTGCTGTTTCAGGGCGGGAATGACAGCGTCGCTGCCGAGATATGCAGGCGCGCAGCACTATATATAAATGAAGGCACTTCTGTCGGAATATTGGCCACCGACGAGACAAAAGCCCTATATGAGCCGTCAATGCACCTTTCCAGCCGGATGCTTTCATTGGGCAGCAGGCTTAAGCCTGAAATTCTTGCTTCAAATCTCTTCAGATGTCTAAGGGAGTTTGATGAAAAAGCAGTAGAGGTCATACTGGCCGAAATACCTGAAAGCGACGGTATAGGCCTTGCAGTAGTGAACCGTCTGATGAAGGCGGCTGGCGGCAATATTATTAAAGTGTAAGGAGCAGGTATGAAAAGAATCATTTTCATTTGTACCGGGAATACTTGCAGAAGCCCAATGGCAATGGCTTTTTTCAACGGTTTCGCATGTCTTGAGCCGCCGGAATTCGATTATGAGGCAAGTTCTGCTGGTCTTGCGGTATCAAAGAATGCTGCTTCCAGTGAAAACGCCGTGTTGGCAATGAAAGATCCCTGGTCCATCGATATTTCAAGCCACCGTCCTCACTTGCTGAGTGAGGAGGAAGTCGCTGAAGCAACCCTGCTACTTACCATGACACTTAGTCACAAGCATTATATCCTTTCCATGTTTCCCGGTGCGTATCAAAAGGTATATACTCTGAAAGAATATGCATATGGAAAGCCCGGCAGCATGGAAAACGAGAACATTGCTTCTGTGACGGCAGATATTGCCGATCCTTACGGCAGTTCTCTCTGGGCTTACAAGCTATGCGCCGTTGAAATAGGACAGGCTGTAGAAAAGCTTGTCGAAAAACTTAAAAATAGTTGATACGGCTTTGACTTTGTCATATCAATACTATAAAATGATTATATGCTAAAAAGTCGTTTTATAGCTATAATTGGAGGACAGAATTTTATGATAGCCATAGCAAGTGATCATGCAGGATATGCATTAAAAGATGAATTAGTAAAGTATTTGGCAGAGAAAAACATACCCTGCGAAGATCTGGGAACATGTGACGGCACAACATCTGTGGACTACAATGATTTTGGAGTATTGGTAGCTGAAGCGGTCGCAAAAGGAACTCACGAAAGAGGGATCATCGTCTGCGGGACAGGGATAGGCATCTCAATATCGGCAAACAAGGTACCAGGCATAAGAGCGGCACTTTGTACAGACAGTTACATGGCAAAGATGAGTCGCGAACACAATGATGCGAATGTATTGGCACTTGGTGCAAGAGTAATTGGCGCCGGCGAAGCGATCGACATAGTCGAAACCTGGCTGAGCGCTTCATTTTTGGGCGGACGTCATCAAAGAAGAGTGGACAAGTTTACCGATATTGAGAAAAAATATTCAGTATAAAACATATAACAGGAGGAATTTGTATGGAAAAGGTTTTTATATTTGACCATCCGCTGATACAGCATAAAATTTCATTGCTGAGGGACAAGAACACCAGCACGAAGGAATTCAGGGAGCTTGTTTCCGAAATCGCCATGCTGATGGGTTATGAAGTTACAAGAAACATGCCATTGAAGGAAGTAGAAATAGAAACTCCTGTCGCAATAGCAAAAACAAAAGTAATCTCAGGCAAAAAACTGGGTATCGTACCGATTCTCAGAGCTGGTCTGGGTATGGTGGACGGAATGCTGAACCTGCTTCCGATGGCAAAGGTGGGCCATATAGGGCTTTACCGCGATCCCGAGACGCTGGAGCCTGTGGAATATTATTGCAAGTTACCGATGGATGCAGCTGAAAGAGAAATCGTCGTTCTCGATCCAATGCTTGCAACCGGTGGTTCCGCATCAGCTGCGATCAGCTTTATCAAGGATCGCGGCGTTACGAATATCAAGCTCATGTGCCTGATTGCAGCAAAGTCAGGGATCGCAAGAATAAACAAGGATCATCCTGATGTTGAGATCTATTGTGCGGCCGTGGATGAGAAGCTGAACGACCACGGTTATATCGTTCCTGGACTCGGCGATGCCGGAGACAGACTGTTCGGAACCAAATAGTCATCCAATAAGTCTAAAGACCGGAGTGATGTCCGGGACAAGTACGACTGTTTTAGGGGGTGCGTGATGAGACCGTCATGGGACGAATATTTTATGGAGATCGTCGAGCTGATTAAAACCAGATCGACATGCACGAGGCGTCAGGTTGGTGCACTTATCGTAAAAGATAAACGTATACTGGCAACAGGCTACAATGGTGCGCCCATGGGCTGCAAACACTGTACTGAACTCGGATGCATGCGGGACAAGCTCAATGTACCCTCCGGCCAGCGCCACGAGCTTTGCAGAGGGATTCATGCAGAGCAGAATGCTATGGTGCAGGCCGCTTATTCGGGCACAAGCGTAAAGGAAGGCACTCTTTATGTAACACACCAGCCCTGTGTATTATGTGCAAAGATGTCAATCAATGCAGGTATCAAGAAAATAGTATTTGCAGGTGAATATCCGGATGAGCTGGCAATGGAGCTGCTCAAGGAAGCCGGTATCAGAGTGGTTAAAATATAGGTTTTTTCAAGAGGGTGTAAACTTTGTCATACATGTACGAGTATCTGATTACCTTTGTGCTCGCATTTATCATAGCATTTTCCGCAACACCGATCGTAAGGAAACTGGCTTTCAAGATAGGTGCCGTTGATGTACCGAAAGATGATCGCAGAATGCACAAGAAACCCATAGCACTTATGGGCGGCGCTGCTATCATCATTGGCTTTATTGTTGCACTTCTCTTCGACCTGGTCAGCACCTCCAATCTTCTGATCCCCGGAAGGGGAATCCTTGGACTGCTCACAGGCATATTGTTTATCACCATACTCGGCGTTCTGGATGATACAAAAACGCTTGGTTCAAAGACCAAGCTTCTTTTTCAGCTGGCCGCCGCAATTTCTGTAGTGCTGATTTCCGGTACCAGAATTTCCGTGGTTACAAACCCGTTTGTTCCATCGGGTTCATCGGTACTTAGCCCGTATATTTCATACCCGCTCACGATACTGTGGATCGTTGGCATAACAAATGCAATTAACCTGATTGACGGACTGGATGGTCTGGCCGCTGGTGTTGCCTCCATTTCCTCCCTTTCCCTTTTCTTTGTTTCCTTACTTAGCGGTCTTGAACCAGCCATTGCCGTATATACAGCGGTTGTCACAGCAGCGCTTGCCGGCTCGACGCTAGGCTTCCTGCCGTTTAACTTCAACCCGGCGAAGATATTCATGGGCGAGACAGGCTCTGCTTTCCTGGGCTTTACACTGGGGGTCATCTCTATACAGGGCACGCTGAAATCCTACGCAGCCATATCCATAGCAATTCCACTGCTGATACTCGGCCTGCCGCTGTTTGACACACTGTTTGCGATCATACGCAGGATCGGCACGGGAAAACCCATCATGCAGGCAGATAGAGGTCATCTGCACCACAGACTCATCGACATGGGCATGAGCCATCGCCAATCTGTAGTGATCATGTATACCGCCAGCGGTACTTTGGGACTTTGCGCCATCGTTCTTGCAGACAGAGGGGCTATCAGTGCGATCATACTTCTTCTGGCTGTTTCCATATTTGTTATTGGCGGCGCAAGATATATGAGCGATATCAATGGAGTTCCCGAAAAGCAGGATAGTGCAGATGAACGTCCGGAGAAGCCTGGAGAAGCTGAAGATGATAGTTCTGCAAAAGACACGGTATTGCCGGTATTGAATGAAAAATTGGCTGACCCCAAAAATATCGATAGCATCATTATTGAAAGTTCTACGAACGGAGCAACAACAAAATGAGCAGATTAAGAACAATGGTGGTTTTCGGCACGAGGCCGGACGCTGTAAAAATGGCTCCGCTTGTAAAAGAGCTGGAAAATCATAGTGAAATCGAACCGATTGTGTGTGTAACAGCGCAGCACAGGCAAATGCTGGACCAGGTACTTGATATATTTAAAATCAATCCCACACACGACCTTAATATCATGCAGGACCGGCAGACTCTGGAGCAGATAACAACAAGGGCTCTGGAGGGACTGACCGGCATATTTGACAAGGACCGTCCCGATATCGTTCTTGTTCACGGCGATACCACTACATGCTTTGTGGCCGCACTTGCTGCTTTCTATCGTAAAATTCCCGTCGGTCATGTTGAGGCTGGCCTCAGGACGTTCGACAAGTATTCACCTTACCCTGAAGAAATGAACAGAAAGCTTGCAGGTGTGCTGACTGATTTTCATTTCGCGCCTACTTCGGCAAATAAAACCAACCTGCTGAACGAGGGAATCGCAGCGGACAAGATCTACGTCACCGGCAACACTGCCCTGGATGCTATGAAGACAACCGTTAAAAAGGATTATACCTTTCAGAATCCTTCCTTAAAAAAGCTGGATTTGGCCGGTAAGAGAATCATCACTGTCACCGCGCACAGGCGTGAAAACCTGGGAGAACCCCTGGAACAGATTTGCATGGCTTTAAAGGATATTGCTGTAAGATATGATGACGTCAGGATCGTTTATGCAGTGCACCTGAACCCGGCAGTGCGGGAAACGGCATTCAGCCTTCTTGGTTCCAATCCCGGAATCCATTTGATAGACCCTCTTGACGTACAGGACATGCACAATCTGATGAACAGATCGTATCTCATCATGACAGATTCGGGCGGCTTACAGGAAGAAGCTCCTGCACTTGGCAAACCTGTCCTGGTCCTCAGGAAGGAAACAGAGAGACCGGAAGCTGTGGACGCAGGTACCGTAAAACTTGCAGGAACCAACCGTAAAATGATCAGGGAGTTTGCCATCCAATTGCTTGATGACGCAGGAGAATATGCGAAAATGGCAAAAGCCGTCAATCCCTATGGGGACGGATCAGCCTCCGAACGTATTGCAAAGGCTCTGCTTTATGAATTTGGCCTGAGCAAGGTCAAGCCAGATGAATTTAAAGTTAAATAGATTGCAAACTTTGCCTACCCTGTCGTTGATATTGATCCCGCCGACGTCGTACCCGCTGCCGTTTCTGCCGCTGCTGCCCCTGCCGCAGATGAACTTGTTTTTCCGGTTGTGTTATCACCGACGCCCGGTTCGGAAGTATCATAGATGTCTCTCAATATTACCAGATCTACCCTTCTGTTTTCTTTCCTGTGCTCCTCGGTGTCGTTCTTCACTTTTGGTCTGTATTCGCCATAACCTGTAGCTGACAGCTTCGTCGGATCAATTCCCGCATCCTTGACCAGCACCCTCCAGACACTGTTGGCTCTTGCTGTCGAAAGCTCCTGATTGTCGGGAAAGCGCGAATTGCTGATCGGTACATTATCTGTATGCCCTTCGACTCTCATTTGTTTACCCGGTATCTTAGCCAGGATCTCCCTGCCGATCTTTGAGATATTTTCTTTAGATGAATTTTCCATATCCGCACTGCCGCTTTTAAACAGCACCTGCTCCCCGATTGAAATAAAAATGCCTCTCTCCTGCAGCGATACATCCACCTGACTGCTGAGTCCCAGATCCGATACGAGCTTTTCGACAGTTTCCTGTACCTCCTGCATCTGCTGCTCTTCGAGGTTCGACGGAACCACAGATGACGGCGCTGTTGCTTCAAGGCTTATCATTGACGGAGCACCGCCACTGTCCCCTATGACAGTAGCAGCGCTTTCATCACCGAAAGCCGCTCTCATGGAGGCTGCAACCTGCTCATATTTGGCTACATCAACATTTGCCATAGCATATAAAATTATAAATAGAATAAGCAGAAGATTCATTACATCGGCATATGTCAACATCCATCTTTCTGCATTGTCTTTTACTACTTTTATTTTATGTCCCGGCAACGATTATCCCTCCGCCTCTTCTTTAACAGCTTGCTTTTTGCCTTTCCCATTGAGCTTCTCAAGCAGGCTGAGGTTCAGTTTCTCCTTAATAATCCTTGGATTTTCACCGGCCTGAATAGAAAGAAGTCCCTCAATAATAAGGTCATTTACCATCTTCTCACTTTCGGCTTTTGACTTAATCCTTCCTGCAATAGGAAGAAATATTAGATTTGCAGTTCCTATACCAAGGAAAGTAGCAATAAAGGCTGTGGCAATTTTCTCTCCGAGACCCCCGGGCTCTGCTTCCATACTCCCCAAAACGTTTATCATACCCAGAACTGTTCCGATAACACCCATTGTAGGAGCATAGCCTCCAGCCGCCTCGAATATCTTGGCCACGGACTCATGTATACTCTCATGCAATAGTGTTTCTCTAATCAATATATCTTTTATAACTTCTGTCTCTATACCGTCAACAACAAGTGCAAGACCCTTTTTTACCAATTCGTTTTCGTTATTCTGAGCATCCTGCTCAAGACTCAGCAACCCATCCTTCCTTGCTTTTTCTGAAAGCTCGGAGAGTTGATTGATGATACCTACAGGGTCATTCTTTTGGATTTTAAAAACATATTTTAATTCTTCAGGAATTTTTTTTAGTTCGGAAATCGGGAAGGCTAATGTCGTAGCTCCTGCAGTTCCGCCCAAAATAATTATATAAGGAGATACTTCTGCAATCAGTTTACCAAAAGTGCCCCCCTCCAACCGAAATCCCAATAGAACTGCGCCTATACCCAGAACAAAACCTATAATCGTACCTATATCCATAAAAACACCTCTGTTGTCCTTAGTAAAATATTTTTCAATATCTTGTCTTTCAGTATTGAATAATGGAAATCACTATGGTATATTTAATTTTAATTATTTCGTGAAGAGGGCTGATTTTGAACTCTTAGAGCTCTTCATACATTTTAATTATCGGCATAAGGAGTTTTAGACTTAATAATTTTTGTGATATTCGGAGATAGTAAAAGTTGTTTAAAAGTAAAATAGAACTGTTTATAGCAAAAAAAGCAGTTATCTGTTTGATACTGGTGTCGATAATTGATATAATAGCTATAAATGCCAGATGGTTGGTTTTGGTTGGCTTATTTGTCGGTACTATTTTAAGCGTAGTAAAGTTTGGCAGCTATGCCTGGGTTTTTGGAAGGATTTGCAGTACGGATCAGGGTGATCCGTCAAAAAGACAGACGCCCGGAAGCAGCATTACAGTGTTCATGTTAAACCAGTTGGTGCTGTTACCATTACTATTTATTACTTATTTTATAAATCACTGGATTTTTGCAGGGTTTGTTGCAGGAATTCTGATAGTACCTTTTGTTATTATGATTAACAGCATCACTGAAGTGCTTGGTATTTCGAAAAACCATTTTGAGTAAGAAGGCGAGCATCAATGAATTCAGGCGACGTAATGAAACCAAATGATCTTTTTTCCATCAATATATTCGGTCTGACCTTCCCGATATCGGACACTATTGTGATGATGTGGATTATCATGGCCGTCGTAATAGTTCTGGCTTTTATATTTACCAGAAAGCTGAAAACTATTCCGGAAGGCAAGCAAAATGTTGCGGAAATTGTCGTTGAAACCATCAACAACCTGATCAAGAGCAATATAGGTCACCATTGGAAACCCTTCGCCCCCTACTTTGGCTCAATTCTACTATTTCTTGTTTTTTCAAATACAATCGGTTTTTTTAACATCTTTCCTTCGGGAGAGTTGCTTTACAAATGGACAGGCATTGAATTTTTCGAAAAAATATCCCGCTTCGAAATCGTTCCGCCTACAAGGGACCTTAATGTTACAGCCACAATGGCTCTGATGACGATCTTTCTGGTCCTTTTCTCAGGCATTAGATATAAAGGCGTAAAGGGTTGGCTTGGCAGCTTTCTTAAACCCTCCCCCATTATGCTTCCCTTCCACATTCTTGATTATGGTACACGAACGCTGTCATTATCCCTTCGTCTTTTCGGGAATATACTCGCCGGCTTCATTGTTGTAGAAATGGCTATCACAGCGCCGCTGCTCGTCAAGTTTACCATTCCTGTGGCCAGCGGCTTTTTTGATTTGTTTGACGCAGGTTTGCAGGCTTATATATTCGTATTTCTTTCATCAATATACATTTCTGAAGCTATTGAATAGGAGGTGAATCAAATGTCAGCAGTTAGTGGTTTGATCGCAATTGGTGCCGGTATTGCAATGTTCACAGGTTTTGGTGCCGGAATAGGTCTGGGTATAGCATCTTCAAAGGCATCAGAAGGAGTATCGAGGAATCCTGAGGCTTCCGGAAAAATAATGTCAACAGGCCTTATTTTTGCTACTCTTTCAGAAGTAACAGCTATTTTCGGATTTGTAATTGCAGTTATGTTGATCGGTAAAATGGGTTAATGTTCTGAAACAGTGAATTTTGTGGGGGGAAGAGTGTTTTCCCCCTGATACAATCATCGTTTATTCATTGATGCAAGTAACAACCTTAACGATTTGCAACGTTTCCTTGTAAAAGCATTTCGTTGCTTTACAATGAGGAAAGTAAGCTGGAAAGGGTGGATATAGATTGCTCGAAAGTTTAAATGAAATGAAATTTATACTCGTAGCTCTAAATTTGATATTTTTCTATATTGTTTTAAGAAAGCTGCTGTTCAAGCGGATTACGGATTTTATGGAGAATCGTACGAATTCAATCCGCAACTCCCTTGATGATGCCAGAAAACAAAAGTCTGAGGCTTCTGAACTAAAACACACTTATGAAGAAAAACTTATAAGCGCCAAGGGTGAAGCGGAAACGATTGTGAACGAGGCAGTGTTAAAAGCCGGTCGCGAGCATGACAGACTCGTTGGAGAGGCCGGATTGGAAGCTGAGTCCATACTTGCAAGAGCACGTGAAGAGATCGAATATGAGCGCGCACAGATGATCAAGGATGTACGCAGTCAGGTTGCAGGCCTTGCATTGGCTGCCGCTTCGAAGGTCATGGAAGCGAATATGGACACTGAAAGCAACAGAGTACTTGTTGATAAATTCATTGATGAGGCAGGTGCTGCCTGATGCCGTTAGTTGATAAAAGATATGCGGAAGCGCTTATAAACGTATCTGTCGAAAAGAACGCCATCGACCTCTACCAGAATGAACTGACAGCAGTTTCAGATATATTCAGGAACGAGAGCGGATTACAGGCTTTCCTGCTCAATCCGAAAAACAGCGTGGATACAAAAAAAGCAGCAATTACTGCAATACTCGGCGGCAGGATTCAACAGGAGCTTATGAACATGCTCTTCCTGCTGTTGGACAAGAGCCGTATCAGCCGTTTAAGCGGGATATCCCGGGAATATATGAGAATGGCTGATGAGAAAAGAAACATACTCAATATTACCATTATGACTGCAATTCCTATTGATTATAAACAAGTTGACAGTATCAGTGAAAAATTCAGGAAGCTTTACAATTCTTCCTCTGTCAAAGCAGAACTGGAAGTGGACTCCACCCTTGTAGGCGGCGTAAAAGTGGCTGTCGGGGACAAGCTTTACGATGGTTCGGTAAAGGGTAAGCTGTCAAGGCTGCAGTCCATATTAGCCGGACAGTAACATTGGAAATATGATATGAGGTGAACACGATGAATTTAAGACCGGAAGAAATTAGCTCTATCATAAAACAGCAGATTGAGAGCTATGGAACAAAAACCGTAACTGAGGATGTAGGTTATGTTCTTCAATGCGGTGACGGTATTGCAAGAATTTACGGGCTCCGTGGCTGTATGTATGGAGAGTTGCTGGAGTTTGAAAATGGAGTCCATGGGATGGCACTGAACCTGGAAGAAGACAATGTCGGCTGCGTACTGCTCGGTGATGAGAAGGATATCAAAGAAGGCACTATTGTAAAGAGCACGGGAAGATCTGTAGAAGTTCCCGTAGGCGATGCTCTTATAGGCAGAGTCGTCAATCCGCTTGGTGCCCCAATAGATGGTAAAGGTGAAGTAAAAACCGATAAATTCAGACCGATAGAATTTCTTGCACCTGGTGTAATAGACAGGAAATCCGTCAATAAACCGCTGCAGACCGGCATTATGGCAATCGACGCGATGACCCCGATCGGCAGAGGCCAGAGAGAATTGATAATCGGCGACAGGCAGACCGGCAAAACCGCTATCGCCATCGACACGATCCTCAATCAGAAGGGCAAGGACGTCATATGCATCTATGTAGCGATAGGGCAGAAAGCATCTACAGTTGCAGGCATTTATAACACGCTTGAAAAATACGGTGCTATGGAGTACTCAATTATTGTTTCCTCTACAGCCAGTGAAATGGCAACCATCCAATACATAGCACCGTATGCGGGCTGCGCAATTGGGGAGTATTTTATGTATGACGGAAACAAAGATGTATTGATCATCTATGATGACCTCTCCAAACACGCAGTCGCTTATAGAGCGATGTCACTGCTGCTTCGCAGGCCGCCAGGACGTGAAGCCTTCCCCGGAGATGTTTTCTATCTGCATTCCAGACTGCTTGAAAGAGCTGCAAGGCTATCCGATGAACTCGGCGGAGGTTCGATAACGGCCCTTCCTATCATCGAGACACAGGCAGGCGATATTTCTGCCTATATACCAACCAATGTTATCTCAATCACAGACGGTCAGATATTCCTTGAAACAGAGCTGTTCTATTCAGGGCAGAGACCGGCTATCAACGTTGGCGTATCAGTCTCGAGGGTCGGCGGATCAGCCCAAATCAAGGCAATGAAGAAAATTGCCGGTCCGTTGAGGGTAAACCTTGCACAATATAGAGAATTGGCTGTGTTCGCACAGTTTGGTTCAGACCTGGATAAAGCTACAAAAGACAAGCTTGTACAGGGTGAAAGACTCCTTGAAGCGTTGAAACAGGACTTGTTCAATCCACTCCCTGTAGAAGACCAGGTAATTATCCTTTATATTGCATCGAACAAGTACCTTATGGATATTCCTGTGAAGAACGTTAAGAAATTCAACAGCGATACCCTTGCATATATCAAGGAAAAATACCCGCAGGTTCCGGAGACCATCCGGCAAACCGGTGAATTGAAACCGGATATTGAAGAATTGCTTAAAAAGGCGATTGACGAGAATAAAGCTAATATGGCATAAGGCTTTTAATAGGCGGTGAACCAGATATGGCAAACATGCGTGAAATAAAGCTGCGAATAAAGAGCATTAAGGAAGAACGGCAAATTACAAAGGCAATGAAGCTCATAGCGGCCTCCAAGCTGAAAAAGGCAAGGCAGCAACTTGAGCAGACAACGCCCTATTTTAACAAGGTTAAAACGACAATTGCCGATATTCTCATGCACAGCAGCAGTATCGAAAATACATTTTTCGATAGTAGAAACAGCAAAGCAGAGAAAACGACCGGTATCATCATTCTTACTGGTGACAAGGGCCTGGCCGGCGGTTACAATCATAATGTAATCAAGCTTGCTGAGGGTCTCATCAAAGATGTCGCAAACCCTCTGTTATTCATCGCCGGACATGTGGGCAGGAATTATTTCAGCAGGAAGAACTCCAGTATGTTTGAAGATTTCGATTATCCGGTACAAAACCCGAATGTATACAGAGCAAGAGAAATAGCTGATATCATTCTGAATTTATTCAGGCACAATGAACTCGACGAGGTATATCTGGTTTATACAGACATGGTCTCCGCGATAAAGCTGGTTCCAAGAGTAGTAAAACTTTTGCCTTTGACTCTGGATGATCTCAAGGCGGATATAGGCTTTGATGAAAACAATCAAGTTAAGCTCGATGACATGATCAATTATGAGCCAACGCCAAAGGCTGTATTTGATGTACTAATACCTAAGTATGTCAAGGGAATTGTCTATGGGGCATTCGTTGAAGCTTTCACCAGTGAGCAAAGCGCCAGAATGACAGCTATGGACAATGCTACAGCAAATGCAGACGATATGCTTCAGGCACTGAACCTTTTCTACAACAGGGCAAGACAAGCGGCAATAACGCAGGAAATTTCCGAAATAGTAAGCGGTGCGGCAGCACTGCAGTAAGGTTAAATATAAACATCAAGCAGAGTGCAATATACTCTCAGACGAGGAGTGAAGAATATATGGCTGAGAATACAGGCCACATAGTTCAGGTAATAGGGCCGGTTATCGACATAAGGTTTGAAAGCGGCGAGCTGCCAAAAATCTATAATGCGATCAAAGTCGACAATAAAGGTGTTATCATTGTCGCTGAGGTAATGCAGCATTTGGGTAATCAGACGGTAAGATGTGTTTCGATGTCCTCAACGGAAGGTCTTGTAAGAGATATGACTGCCGTGGATACTGGAAATCCCATTATGGTGCCTGTTGGCAAGGAAACCCTCAGCAGGGTGCTCAACGTATTGGGAGAACCCGTCGATAAGCTTGGTCCGGTCGGTGCAACCGAGTATTGGCCCATTCATAGGCCAGCCCCAGGCTTTGATGAACAAATGCCTGCATCTGAAATCCTTGAAACCGGTATCAAGGTCATAGATCTGCTGGCTCCCTACGCCAAGGGCGGAAAAATCGGACTCTTCGGCGGTGCCGGAGTTGGAAAAACAGTTCTTATCCAGGAGCTTATCAGAAACATTGCTACTGAACATGGCGGTTATTCCGTATTTACAGGAGTTGGCGAGAGGTCAAGAGAAGGAAACGATCTCTGGCATGATATGCGTGATTCCGGCGTTATAGAGAAAACAGCATTAGTGTTTGGACAGATGAATGAACCACCAGGATCAAGAATGAGAGTCGGCCTGACCGGACTTACCATTGCCGAATATTTCAGGGATAAACTCGGGCAGGATGTTCTGCTTTTTATAGACAACATATTCAGATTCATACAGGCAGGCTCGGAAGTGTCTGCACTTCTTGGAAGGGTTCCGTCAGCCGTTGGTTATCAGCCCACTCTTGCGACTGATGTAGGTTTACTGCAGGAGAGGATCACCTCAACCAAGAAGGGCTCGATCACATCGGTTCAGGCGATTTACGTCCCAGCCGATGATTTGACAGACCCTGCACCGGCCACCACCTTCGCCCATCTCGATGCAACTACTGTTCTTTCAAGGGCTATTGTTGAAGAAGGCATTTACCCTGCAGTTGACCCTCTGGACTCGACTTCGAGGATACTTGATCCCAGGATCGTAGGCGAAGAGCATTACAGCGTTGCTCGCCGCGTTCAGGAGGCCTTGCAGAGATATAAGGAGCTTCAGGACATCATTGCGATACTTGGTATGGATGAATTGACGGAGGAAGACAAGCAAATCGTATACAGAGCAAGAAAGATAAAGAGATATTTATCACAGCCATTCTTCGTCGCCACAAACTTTACCGGCTACGAAGGGAAGTATGTATCGATAAAAGATACGATACGCGGCTTTAAGGAGATTGTCGACGGCAAGATGGACAATATTCCGGAGTCTGCCTTCTACATGAAGGGTTCGATTGAAGATGTGTATGAAGCAGCTAAAAATATGTAGGGGGTGTTTGTATGGCAAACACGTTTTATCTTGAAATAGTCACCCCTGACAGGAAGTTCATCTCAGGCGATGTTGAAGAGCTGATCGTGAAAACTCCGGAAGGGGAAATGGGTGTGTTGAGCGGCCATATGCCCATGGTCGTAGCTATCGCTGTCGGTCCTGCGAGAATAAAAAAAGATGGCGAATGGCTGGAAGCAGTTTTGTCAGAAGGCTTTATGGAAGTCATGCAGGACAAGGCAGTCGTTCTCGCAGACACGGCAGAATGGCCCAATGAGATCGATATAAACAGAGCCAAGGCTGCGGAAGAAAGAGCCCGCGAACGTCTGCAGAGCAAGCTGAGCCGAATAGAGTACATGCGTTCCCAAGCCGCATTACAAAGGGCCGTCTCGAGACTCCGAGTCACTGGAAGAATGAAATAGAGTGTGGTCTGGCTTCGCTGGGCACGCCGAAAATAATAAAAATCAAAAAGGGGGCGGTTCTTGCTTTGAATTTATTACATAAATTCAAGGCAAGAACCGCCCCTCTTTGATTTCCCTTTTTGATTTTTCAAGCTCTTTTTTTATGGGTTTCAGTTCAGCTTTTTAGGCTCCTGACCCTTTTATATGCTCATGTGTCTGCAAATGCTCCATACAATATTCGTGATCTCCTTCGCAGTCCATACAGTATCTGAATTCAAGACTCTTGTCATCACGTTCGGTCCTCCCGCAAACTGCACAACGGTGAATATAGATAACCTTGGGTTTTTGCGATTCGAAATTCCTTCGGTTTTGATGGACCTTTCTGCCGGTAGAGATCCGATAGAAGATATCCTTTCCGAAAAACAATAGAAAATTCAGCGCAGAGCCTATTATCGTAATCAAACCTACCACAGGTGAGCCGATGAATGTAACCACAAGCAGTGCAAGATATGCCCATGCCAGGTATTTCATTTTAACCGGAATGATAAAGAAAATAAGAATCTGATAATTCGGGAACAGGTATGCAAATGCAAATATCAGGGAGAAGTTGAGGTACATCGACGTAGTGACACCAGTACCCAAAAAGGCAGCCGCTATCGTACCCAGAATTCCAATCAGATAATAAATGTTGAATTTGAAAGATCCCCATTCATGTTCAAGTGTATTGCCAATCATGTAGTAGAAGTAAAGTACAAAAATCAGCCATATGGGTGATGTTGACGGAGGAATGAGCAGGAATGTCACGAGCCTCCATACCTCACCGTGCGTAACCAGGTATGGAATAAGATAAAGCTTTGAAACGATATCGCCTGCATTTGGAATGTTTTGAGACACAATCATCAGTAAGGCAACCAGACCATTTAGTCCGGTAATATAAATCATCAGGTTCCTGATGGCGTACTTCCCTATTTTTCTCTCCAGCTTGTCAATCCAGTCCAATTTTCCCACCCTTTCAATATACCTTATTCGTTATAGTACAACAGACACATTCCACACAGGACCAGGTTCATTGCTTCTTTATTATATCCAATAAACTATACTGAAATAAGACAAAATTGTCTGTTCAGGTTGTGTCTATTACCCTTGCTTAATCATCAATAGGAGTATTTCACGATCTTTTCAGATATATTTGTAAACAAAGGGCTTACCGATTCCTTGTTATGTATCATGATCAAAGCCTGTGCAAAAAGCGGAGCAACAGAGATCAGTTTGATTTTATGAGAATTGATAATATTTTTGTTTATAACGGAATCTGTGCCTATCAGCAGGTCGATTTCACTTTCCTCTACCCTCTTTACTCCCTTTTTAGAAAGCAGCATATGGGAAAGGCACGCGACTACCTTGCTTGCACCGCGTTCCTTAAGCGCTTTCGCCAATCCAATCAGCGTACCTCCGCTCAGGCTGAAATCATCAACAATGAGCGCTGTCTTGTCTTTTACATCGCCGATGATCTCAAGTATCTCCGCATTTTCATCATGAGAGGTTCTTGTCTTGTCACCGATGGCTATGGATGTGTTCAGATAGTCGGCATACTTTCTTGCCTGTTTTGCAAATCCTGCATCTGGTGAAACAACAACAAGATTCTCCAGGTTCAGAGTCTTAACATATTCACACAGAACAGGAAGCGCATGAAGATGATCGACAGGCTTCTTGAAGAATCCCTGAACCTGCGGGCTGTGCAGGTCCATCGTAACCACCCTGTCCACCCCCGCCAACTCCAGGCACTCTGCACAAACCCTTGCCCTGATCGAAACTCTGGGTTCATCCTTTTTGTCGGCTTTTGCATAACTGAAGTACGGCATGATCGCTGTAACAGAATTTGCGCTGGCTCTTTTAAATGCGTCCGCCCAAAACAGGATCTCCACAAACTCATTATTCGGCTCGAGGCCAATAGGCTGGACCATGTATACATCCAATCCTCTTACAGTCTCACAAGCTTTGACATAGGTATTTCCTTCGGAAAAAGTGATCACCTCGGACTCAGACAAGCTGCCGCCAAAGTAACTGCACATTTTCTCGGCAAATTCCCTTCCCGAGCTGCCTGCAAATATTTTAGCGTTCTTTAGTTCCACCATGGGTTCCCCTCTCTAATCACCTAAAATTTTCTCCATGAAGCAGACATAAAACAGCAGATGCTTGAAAGTCCTGATTCCTGTTTCAACAAAGCCATGCCTGGCATACAAGTTTTTCAATATTATATTCTCGCTGATGATGCGAGTATTCATATGGTTTTATTCTACCATAAGCATCTGAAAGAATGCCATAAATAACTGACTAAACTTTTTTAAACTATTCCGCAATTGTCTGTGAAAAGCGTAAAAATACCCCCCACCATGATAATATGGTGAATGATAATATGATGCACTCAAGTTCGACCTCTTATTATGCGACGTTTGAAGTGGAAAGCGGTAACAGGATGGAATTCCATATTTCCGTTCACGAATACATTCAGTTGGCAGAGAATGACTATGACAAACTGACCTTCCTAGGTACGAGTTAACTGGGATTCGAGCGTAAATGAAGGAGCTCTGCCTTCCAACATCCCCCTACTAGCCCCCAATATAGACAAATTCACTGTTTGCCAGCAGTACTCTGTCATTCTCCTTTAGTTCATATTCCTTATTGCTGTCTATACGGTTTCCGTTGATAAATGTACCGTTAACTGAGTTCAGATCCTTGATATAGCAGGCTCCGTTCCTGAACAGCACCTGCGCATGAAGCTTTCCAACTGCTGTGTTCTCCAGAACATAGTCTACATGGTCCGCAAGCCTG
>WSSedL1CaDRAFT_10000263_pt1 | contig 37035 bp, 27 predicted proteins | sample WetSurSL1Cattail_FD_9464 | JGI IMG/M metagenome (IMG submission 9464)
CTAACCAAAGAAGAAATTAACCAGCAGCAGAAGTGGTATAGCGCGCAAATAAAGCTGTATGATAACGACCCCGCCATAAAGTCGGTTATTGTGTGCGATCATCATGCGCCGTATACTAATAGTAAAATAGTTACGCCTTCTGAGGAAGCGCAGCGGCAGTTTGTGCCGGCGTTCTTAAAAAGTCCCAAATGCAAATTATTTATAAGCGGACATGCGCACGCGTTTGAGCATTTTAAAATTAAGAATAAAGATTTTTTGGTTATTGGAGGCGGGGGAGGAGCTTTGCAGCCTTTGCTTACAAAGCAGCAACAACGCTATAAAGATTTATACGTCCATAAAAGCGAAGTAAGTTTTTTCCATTATATCGAGTGCAGCGTTGACGCCGATAAAATTAGTATTACTATTAAAAAATTAAATGACGATATTAAAACATTCAGCAATGAATACTCGTTTGAAATAAAGAACGGCAACTGAATTCGCTTTTAATAAAAGAGCTCATAGCTAATAAGCTAATCCATTTTAATTGTTATTAAATATTTAAAGTCGTCGTAAATTTACAATTCAGCAGTAAAAGATTTTACTATATTTAAAATTTAGGTTCAACAAAAAGTCTATATGATTTATAAAATTATCAGGCCGTCAAAAAAGCTTGCGGAATATATTGAGCATTATTGGCTAATGAAATCGGGACAAGAAACTTCTGATGCTGCGGATAGGGTTATTCCTACTGGCAATTGCGAATTAATGTTCCATTTCGGCAATCCCTTTAAAATAACTGACGCCAATAATATCTCAAAAATACAGCCTCGTTTCTTCCTTTGCGGACAAAAAAATACTTTTTGCGACGCCTCTACTATGGGCAATACCGGGCTTTTAGCTGTAACATTTAAACCTCACGCTGTAAAAATGTTTTTTAATCTGCCAATAATCGCCTTACAAAATGTTAATTTGGCTTTAGGCGATTTTCTCGGTAGAGAAGGGCGCGAAGTCAGCTGTAAAATTGCAGAAGCAAAGACAGACAGAGAAAGGGTAATTATAGTAGAAGAGTTTCTTTACAGAAGAATTGCATTAAACAGGTATTTCGATTTTAAGAGAATTGAAGCGACAATTAATCATATTTATAAGCAGAAAAAAAATCCTTCAATAGACGAACTTTCCGGTATTGCATGTTTAAGCGTCAGGCAGTATGAAAGAAAATTTTTAGATTTTATCGGACTCCCTCCTAAACAGTATCTCCGTATTTCGAGGTTTCAAAAAATAATAAAATTAAAACGTAGTCTTTTCTCTGAGTTAAACATGACTCAATTGGCTTTTGAAGCCGGGTATTACGACCAGTCTCATTTTATACGCGAATTTAGAACTCTCTCCGGCTATTCTCCTAAAGAATTTTTTGAACTGGAATGTGAAAACCAAAATGTAATCCCTGAAAAGTAAAATGTCGTAATTTTCCAATACCCTGGGATGGCAGTTTGTTAATTTTGGCTTCTTATTTATTAAACAAAGGAGTAAAAATGTTAACAGATATGCTTAACAAAAAAGCGCAGGAATATCTAAATAAACTATGCGTGCAAATTTCAGAAAGAAGCGTCGGAAGTCAGGGGAATATACAGGCGACAGATTTTTTTTATAATACTATAAGCGCGCTTGGCTGGCAAACAAAGCTGCAGGAGTTTAAGGCTATAGACTGGAAAAGTTCCGGGGCGGCGTTAAATATCGGCAATATGGTTATAGCTCTGGAATCAAGCCCTTATTCATTAGGCTGCAATGTTGAAGCAGAGCTTGTTTCCGCTGCGACTATAGAAGAATTGGAAAATGTAAACGCCAAAGGGAAAATTCTTTTATTATATGGCGATATAGTTAAAGAACAGCTGATGCCTAAAAATTTCATTTTTTATAATCCGGAAGAAAGTAAAAAGAAAGTCGCGCTTTTAGAAAAAAGCCAGGCCGCCGCAATTATTTGCGCTACTGGCCGCAACGGAGCGCTGGCCGGCGGCGCATACCCTTTCCCATTTATAGAAGACGGCGATTTTGATATTCCTTCAGTATATATGAAGGATGTAGACGCCGAAAAACTTAAACCGTTTATAGGCGCGCGCGCGGCTCTAAAATCGGGTGCGGAGAGGATACAGAGCAAAGGTTATAATGTTATAGCTAATAAAGGGAAAAATGGAGCAAAAAAAATAGCTGTTACTGCGCATATTGATTCCAAGAAAGGAACGCCCGGCGCTTTAGACAATGCAACAGGCGTAATTACTTTGCTCTTATTAGCCGAAGCGCTTAAGGATTATGATAAGGAACTTCAAATTGAAATAATAGCTTTTAACGGAGAAGATTATTATGCCGTGCCGGGGCAGATGGAGTATATAAAGAATAAAAACGGCAATTTTAACGATACGCTGCTTAATATTAATATTGATCTTGCCGGATATATAAAAGGGGATACGGCTTTTTCGCTATTTAATCTGCCTGATGATTTATTAAATAAAACTAAAAAAATAATTGATTCTTATAGCGATATTTCAGAAGGGATTTTATGGCCGCAGGGAGACCACAGTATATTCATTCATTATGGCGTTCCCGCAATAGCTATAGCCTCAAAAGTATTAATTGAAAACTTTAGCTCGCAGGATATAACGCATACGCCTAAAGATAATATCAGCATTGTAAATACTGAAAAATTAGTTGAACTATCAATTGCTTTAATACAATTAATAGAGAGCATATAATAAATTGTAATGTCCGCTTTTTTTAACATGGCGTAAGGCGGCGCCGTGACCAAAACATGAAACTGAAATAATAAGAGAGCGATACTGTTTTTACTCCGTCTGGCTACGACCCTGACGGCTCGGACAATGCGCCGCGTCAGTGAATAATATTTTGTCGATAGAGCTCCATTTATTTTTGAATCCCGGAGGGATTGCATGTCTGTAGCGATTTGTATAACAGGTTTTATACGACCCCGCCGGGGTCGTATGATTTTGTTCTCTATAACAGCTATAAACATTAGAATCCTCCGGATTCTTTTTCGCAAAAAAAATGGCTCCTATTAGACCATGACTGCTCTGGTATTAATTATTTCGTAACACGGACTTTTCGTTTATGATTACAGCGTCAGGGTGCGATCCGAACGCCTCGGGCAAGGCTCCGCGTAATTGAATAATATTTTGTCGATAGAGCTCCATTTATTTTACAATCCCGGAGGGATTGCATGTTTGTAGCGATTTGTATAGCGGGTCTTATACGCCCCCGCCGGGGTCGTATGATTTTGTTCTCTATAACAGCTATAAACATTTGAATCCTCCGGATTCTTTTGCGCAAAAAAACAAATGGTTCCTATTAGACTATGACTGCTCTGTTATTAATTATTTCGTAACGCGGACTTTTCGTTTATGATTACAGCGTCAGGGTGCGACCCTGACGGCCAGGGCAAGGCTCCGCGTAATTGAATGATATTTTGTCGATAGAGCTCCATTTGTTTTACAATCCCGGAGGGATTGCATGTCTGTAGCGAGATTTTGTTTTCTATACCAGCTATAAACATTAGAATCCTCCGGATTCTTTTGCGCAAAAAAACAAATGGTTCCTAAACCTTGTGGGTTGTAAAAAAAACGAAAGAGGCTTTACGTCTCGAATTAATATAGAACCAAAGCCAATTGTCATACCTGCTTTTCTTTAATATGGCGGTCATACTGGCGCATGATTTCTTAACGCGGACTTTTAGTCTGCGTTTTAAAACAAAACATTTTCCAGCTATCCAGCAACATGGCAGTCATAAAACAGATGAATTCCGCAGACTTAATCGCTGAGCGTGTCGAAGCGGAAAGTCCGCGGCTACGAACTTCTCGGCGGGCAGGGCGGGTTCCTGGTTCATAATAATTTTCTTCTAAAGTATTGACAAAAAGCGTACGCATCCGTAAGTTAATTACGATGTTTATACATCCTCTCCCATAATAACCGAGGGGACGAACGATGAGCCATAAATTGTTTGTACGGTGAAAAAGAATGAAAATGTTTAATCCCAAAATGTTTAAGGGCTATGCCTAATATGATAACAATTACAGCATTAATTGCAGAGACTATTGCAAAAAGCGTTATATCGTTTGGAATTACTAAAGGGATTACTGCGCTTAGTAAAAATAAGGAAAGTTATAGTGGTAGGCTCACAAAAATCATAAATCTGACAATTGATGATTATAAAAAGCAGCATTCAAAGTCAGATCAGGGAGTATCTTTTGAATTTTATGATTCTCAACTCTTTGTAGATTCAATATTAAAGTTTAGTCTATTTGATAAATCCAGTGATTTTAATCCAGAACAAATTAAAACAGAATTATTTAGGAATCCGGAAATTATTATACCATCAAACGATGACATTAATAGTTTTTTAACAATACTTTATAAGCATATAGATTCTGATGAAAAGCTAAAAATACTTTTCTTTTTAGAAAATTATCAAGAAGAAATATTTAGAACTGCAAATAAAATTGCGGATACAATAGATATACTTAAAAAAATGGACGGCAAACTGGATGAAATTTACAAAGGGCAAGATGAAATTAAAAACACGCTGGATACTTTAGTAAACCCTTCACCGAATACCTTTTCTTCATTTATTAATAGGTTGACATCTGAATATAGAAGAGTAAATAGAGCTTTAAGCGAATTTAGTTACAAATCTGGTTTAGTTGAATTTGTTGAAAGAGAAGAAGAACAATATCTCGAAAAATTTAGAGAAGATGAGAGGAAATTTTTATGGTGGTGTGTAACAGGCCAAGCTGGTAGCGGTAAAAGCCGTTTTGCATATGAATATATTCTAAAATATCAATCTGATAAAAAATGGACTATGAAATTTCTTCCCTGGGATGACGCTATACTGGAATTTACGACATATGACTATGAATATAATTTACTTCTTATAATAGATTATGTCGCTGCAAATGCCGATAAGATTGGAAAATGGCTACATAAGCTCGCAATATTTGATAATAGAAAATATAAAATACGAGTACTATTATTAGAAAGAGAAGGAATTAAAATAGCTGAATCTGGGGAAAAAAAATTTCCTTATTGGTATACTCGTATTATGGATGGTGCTGATGGCGGCAATTTAACACGAAGTTGCTTTTATAAATATCCTGAAAATGAGAATGAATTTTTGCAACTCGAATCGCTTTCTGATTTAAAAATTACAAGAATTGCAAAAAATTACTTTATGCTGCAAAAAGAGCCGCCTCCATCGGAAAGCATAATCAAAGATGAGATTATAAATAGAATAAAAGAAATTGATCCACAATTTCAGCGTCCTTTGTACATATTATTTTTGACTGATGCATGGATAAAGGAAAAGGGAAACATAAGACATTGGGACATTCCGAAACTTCAAAATTGGATTAATGCAAATGAAATCAAAAAATTAAAAATACTTTTTGAGAATGATATAGAAACCGTTAATGCTGCCAGGTGCCTTATTGCTTTTGCTTCGGCTGTTTCTGAAGTCGATTTAAGGAGTATTTCAAGAATGTCGGTAAATTTGAAGACAAGTATTGATAAAATATGTAAATTTGCTAAAAAACATAAAAAAAATTCCGAACAATTATTTTCTTGTATTGGTACAGATTATAGTGACCCACAAACTCCAACACTAAAGGCAATGGTTCCAGATATAATGGGTGAATACTTCTGTCTAGATTATCTAAAAGATATTAACGATGTTTTGAATAATATAAATCCTATTGATGAATTCATTAATACGGCATGGAAATATCCTGAAGAATATGCGTTCTTTCTTTTGCGTTTATGCTATGACTTTGAAAAAGTTGCTTTGGTTTATAATAACTTAATTATTGCTCCTGAAACGGATGATAATTTACCCAATTACCTATATGCATTAGTGCTTTTATATGTAACGGAAATCTATGATAATAACATTAGTTTTGTAATTGAAAAATTAAGCAACCTTGTTGGCAACTTTTTAGAAAATTCGAAAATTCAACTTGTTTGTGCCAACGGATTTGTTAACATATCTAATAAAATGGATATATATGAAGCTAAAAAAGCAGTTAGACAGCTCGAAGTAATTGCGGAGCAGTATACAGGTGATTACGTAATACAACTTACTTATGCCAAAGGTCTTGTTAATTTATCAATTAAAGAAGACAAGTATGAGGCTAAAGAGATAATTGAAAAATTAGCTCGCATAGTGGTCAAGTATGCGAAAAATCAAGAAATGCAACTTGTATATGCCAGTGGACTTTTTGTTTTATCATCTAAGCAAGATATCCACGAAGCTCAAATGACAATTGAAAAATTAGCTTGTATCGCCGCGAAATATTCAGAAAGTCCGGAAATACAACAACAATATATAGACGGTTTAGTTAATCTATTAATTAATCAAAACCTTAATGAAGCTCAAAAAACAATAGGAAAAATAGCGAACATAGCGGAATCATATACAGAAAATCAAAAAATACAATTAGAATATGTCAGAGGACTTTATAATTTATCAATTAAGCAGAATATTATTCAAGAAGTTCAAGCGACAATCGGAAAAATAACTCATATTGTAAAGAAATATTCAGAAAATCAGGAGATACTGCTGCTATATACCAGTGTTCTTTTAAATTTATCAATTAAGCAAGACCTTCACGAGGTTCAAGCAACTATAGAAAAATTGGCTTACATAGCGGAGAAATTTACAAAAAATCAGAAAATACAACTGAGATATGCTAGTGGACTTGTTAATTTATCATCTAAACAAGGCCTTTACGAGGCTAAAGCGACAATCGGAAAATTGGCTTGTATAGCAATGAAGTATGCAGAAAATCAGGAAATACAACTCGCATATGCCAAAGGGCTTGTTATTTTAACATATAATCAAAACTTGCAAGAAGCTCAAGCAACAATCGAAAAATTAACGTGCATAATTAAGAACCATGAAGAAAATCAAGAAATTCGATTTGCATATGTTATGGGGCTTGTTAATTTATCACGTAAGCAAGATATTAATGAGGCTCACGATACAATTAAAAAAGTGTCCCACATAGTGGAGGCTTATACCGAAAATCAAAAAATGCAACTGATATGCGCCAAAGGGCTTGCTGAATTATCGCTCAAACAAGACATCAAAGAAGCCCAAAAGACAATTGAAAAATTAGCTTATCTATCTAAGAAATATGCAGAAAATCAGGAAATACAACTTGAATATGCCAAAGGACTTGTTGTTTTATTACGTAAGCAAGACATCAAAGAAGCTCAAGAGACAATTGAAAAATTAACTAACCTGGCTAAGAAATATACAGAAAATCAAGAAATACAACTTGCATACGCCAGAGGACTTTTTATTCTATCAAATAAACAAGACATCCCTGAAGCTAAAAAGACAATTGAAAAATTAGCTAACCTGGCTAAGAAATATACAGGAAATCAAGAAATACAAGGAATTTACTTATTAAGAATTGTTACACTAACTTGGAAGGAAGCTGTTCAAGAAAACAATCTGAATTACGATAGATTATTTGAATTAGCTCAAAAAAGTGACAATGATCCTAAAATGGGAATTGTATATATGGGTTATTTTGATCAATTGTTTCAGATAAAGGATAAGGGAAAAGAAAAACTATGGAAACAAATAAACTATATAATCTATAAATTAAATAGCTTGCTTTTGCAAAATCCAGATAATTTGACCGCTAAAACAACATTAACGTTTCTTACGCAGATTGCGAATGCAGTTCATCCAAAAAGTACTTAGCTAAAGAGTATTTAAAACTGGTTAGTTCTTGTTCATTCTTCTCCTCCCCCCTCTTTCCCATTGCATTTCTCACGCAAATAATATATTATAGTGTTCAAATGTTTACTATTTGGGCAATATGATTTTTAGTCAGGAAAATATCGACTCGGCGTTTATCGATTTAACAAAGTACGCGCTGCCAAACGACCTTGATAAGTCCGTTAAAGTTACCAATTTGTATCCGCTTATACCGCGGAATACAAAAAATGTAAACTTTGATATCTACGACTATGAAGCGCTGTTCAAATCGGAGCCGGTTAAAAAAATTATGCGTCAGGGGGATACTATCGGGTGCTTTTATATCGAGTCGCCCGGAATGCGCTCGCTCCTGCGCCGCCTGAACGTGGATACTTTTGAAATGCTTACCGCCGCCAGCTCCATAATCCGCCCCGGCGTGGCAGAAAGCGGCATGATGAAGGAGTTTATTGCGCGCCATAAAGACACCTCGCGCAGGAAATATATCACTCCCGATATGGAAAAATACCTCGGCGATACTTACGGAGTAATGATTTATCAGGAAGACGTAATAAAAGTGGCGCATCACGTAGCCGGACTTAGTCTTGAGGACGCGGACGTTTTACGGCGGGCTATGAGCGGAAAAATGAGGTCGCATAAGGCAATGGAAATTTTGGGCGTTAAGTTTTTCGGCTCGTGCAAAAAAAAAGGACTTACAGCTTACGCGGCTAAAGAGCTGTGGCGGCAGATAGAATCGTTTGCGGGCTATGCTTTTTGCAAGGCGCACAGCGCGTCGTTTGCGCTGCTGTCGTTTCAGGTGGCGTTCCTTAAGGTAAACTATCCGGCCGAGTTTATGGCTTCCGTGCTTAGCAACGGCGGGGGGTATTACTCGGCGGCGGTTTATATACAGGAGTGCAAGCGGCTTGGGCTAAAGGTAGAGCTTCCGTCGGTTAACTACAGCAGCGTTGAGTACGAGGGCGGAGGGAAAACAATAAGGATTGGTCTGCTGGCTATAAAAAGCCTTTCGCACAATGGAATGGAAATTATTGTTGAAGAAAGGGAGCGCAACGGCAGGTATACGTCCCTTGCCGATTTTTTGGTAAGAACAAAATCAGCCTACGAAGACGCCGCGCGCCTTATCAGATGCGGCGCAATGGATTGCTTTAACGAAACCCGTCCCACTCTTATGCGGCTGCTTGGCGTCTATATAAAACGGCGGAAACTTTTAGACGACGGCTACAACGATCTTTTTATGAACGAAACTTTTAAGCTGGAGGACGAAATCCGCACTGCGCAGGATTACAGCATAGAGGAAAAATGCAGGTTTGAATATGAGGCTTTTGATTATATGGTCTCGCGGCATCCACTTGAGTTTTACGGCGAATATCTGAACGATCCGCAGATTGTCACGGCGGCTCAGGCGGCAAAGCTGAACGGCAGACGGGTTAAAATGCTCGGCTGGTATATGGCTTCCAAGCGGATAAAAACCGGCAAGGGGGAGATAATGAAGTTCCTTTCGCTGGAAGATATGACGGGCACATTTGAGGCGGTTATTTTTCCGGGAGTATATTCCCGCGTGGCGGAAAAAACTTTGTCCATGGGTCCCTATATAATAGAGGGGCGCGTGGATATGGAGCAGGGAGGCAATATCATTGTTGAAAATTTGGACGTCCTTTCCGGCATGCAGCTGAAATCGGAATTTCAGAAGGATACTGCCGATACTATTTATACTCCCAACGACGAAGGTTTTAGGGAGGACGATATTAATTACGCAGGGCTCTCAAAAACTATTAGTCCTGAAGTTTTAATAAAAGCGTATGCGGGGTAAACGATGATACCGCTGCATGTTCATTCGCATTACTCATTGTTGGAGGGCGCAGGAAGCGTTTCCGCCATTGTAGAGAAGGCTAAAGAGTACGGGCTCTCTTCTATTGCGCTGACCGATACAAACGGCATGTACGGCCTTGTGGACTTTGCTAAGAAGGCCGCCGAAGCAAAAATAAAACCGATCTTTGGCGCGTATATTAACGGGGCTGACGATGAAAATATTTACGCTCTCTTTCTTGCAAAAAATATAAAGGGGTATGCCGACTTATGTAAAATTGTAACTACCAAAAAACTAAAGCCGGATTTTTCTCTTGTTAAACTGTTAAGCGGCGAACTGCCCGATCTGTTTGTAATTACAGGCTCGCTGGAACTGCTGCGGCAGATACCCGCGCGCGCTAATATTTTTGCGGAGCTTATTTCTACAAAAAATAAAAAACGGAGTACGCGCAAACTGTATGAGTACGCGCTTGCAAACGGAGTCAGCTATGTTGCGACCAATCCAATTTATTTTGTAGAGCGGGACGATTACCAGCTTCACAAAGTTGTGACGGCTATCCGGCTGCGGGCAAATCTGGCTAACCTTAACGAAGAGGATTTGGCGGATGAAGAATTTTATTTCAAAGACCCGGCTAAGCTCGATCATGTTTGGCGCGCGTTTCCGGAGGCTGTAAATAACGCCCGTTTTATTGCGGATAACTGCAATGTCAATCTGGGAATAGGGAAGTATAAATTCCCTACGTATGACGCAGGCGGCGGGCGCGATTCGCTTTCGTTTCTGTGGAGCTTATGCGCCGAAGGGCTTGAACAGCGGTATAGCGAGGTAACCGATAAGATAAGCGCGAGGCTTAAATACGAACTTGAGGTTATTGCCGAACTTGGATTGACGGATTATTTTTTGGTAGTGTGGGATATTGTTCGCGAGGCCAGGCGAAGGTCGATGATGATGATAGGCCGCGGATCTGCCGCTAACAGCCTGGTCTCTTATTGTTTGGGTTTTACTGAGGTGGATCCTATCCGCTATAATTTTTACTTTGAGCGGTTCCTTAACCGAAGCCGTTCCGCGCCGCCGGACGTTGATATAGATTTTTCGTGGCGTGAGCGGGATCAGATTATTAAGTATGTTTTTGAGCGGTACGGCTACGATAAAGTGGCTATGATTTCCACGCATATAACTTTTAGGGCGCGTTCGGCTTTTAGGGAAGTTGCAAAAGCATTCGGGATGGCGGAGTCGGAAATTTCTAAGATCAGCAAACATATTCCATGGACGAGCGCAAAAAATCTGCCCGAAGTAGCGGCTCTTTATCCGGAAGCTAAGTCTTTGCGGTTTGATATTGATCCCTGGAAATCGGTTGTGGAGCTGGCTTCCCGCTTAGCCGATTACCCGCGTCATATGAGCATTCACCCAAGCGGGATAGTAATTTCTCCGCAGCCAATTAATAATTTTACCGCTCTGGAATATGCCAAAAACAAAGGGCTGGGGATCATTGTAACGCAGTTAAATATGTATGGCATAGAAGATATAGGGCTTGTAAAAATTGATCTGCTGAGTCAGCGCTCGCTTGGCGTTTTACGCGACACAATAAAAAAAATAGACAAAGAGAAAATAACTAAAAAGCGTCCCGCGCCAACTATTTTGCGGCTAGTCACGGCATAGAAAATATTTGGCAAATGAGGAAGAATTTCCTATATTAGAAAAGAAGTATTACTATTCCCATAAAAACAGAAGTAATTATATTAAGGAATAATTGTTTTATAAAAGATGACTGCATTAGAATTATCATATTATATTCTTAAAAATCAGAAAGATTTTTCTGTCAGCGGCATTACTCCGTTAAAGTTGCAAAAACTGCTTTATTATACGTACGTATGGAGTTTGGTCGCGAATGAAAAAATTCTTGCAGATCATTTTGTAAAATGGCAGTATGGTCCGGTTAATCTTGCAGTATATGCGCATTATAAAAAATTTGGCAAAGCGGCTATAACCTCTGATTTTAACGGCGCGTTTGAGTTATTGCCAGATGTAAAAAAGTTTGTTGATTTTGTGCTTTCTAATTATATAAAATATGACGCTGTAACTCTTTCGGCAATGACCCATAAAGATATACCCTGGCGGGAAGCGCCTAATGACGGCGTAATTGATGAAAATGCGATTAAGAAATTTTATTCAAAATTAAACTTTGCAAAAAACTTTCCTATAGACGAGTCTAAGTTGTTTTATCCAATAGAGACAGACCTTCATTATGCATATATTTTAGATATGCCTAAAACAGAAAGTGAAAAACCTGTTTGTTTCAATTCTTATGCAGAGTATTTGGAACTTGAAGAAAAAAATCAAAAAGACTTTGAAAAAAAGTACAATAGATGGTTTGCCGCTTAATTATGAACAATCGTATTTAGCTGAATTAATAAACGACTTTCCCTGTAAAACTAAAGTTACCGTTGTAACGGCGGAAAAAATTTTACGCGCGCGTTATCTGCAACTTGAAAAGAACATCCCCAAAATATTACAATTGATAGATATAGTAAAAACTTCGGCATTAAGTAAAAATGTAATAAACTTAGCCAGAACGAATAAAATGTTTCCGGAATTTTTTATTTCTCAGATGTTGTTTTTCCATGAGTATTTATTTGAAGATATTCTATCTAATGCCGGCAAACTTAGGCTTTCTTCAGATCCTAACGGCGGACGTGTTGGATTTGGAGGTTCGGATAGCAGAATTATCGGCAACTTTAAATATATTGGGTCTCCATGTAGCGAAATAGAAAATGATTTATCAAAATGTTTCGCATTGTTGACTGAAAATCCGCCTGATCCTATTTCTTCATCGGTTGAGTTTTATAGAAGGTTTGTAAAAATACATCCGTTTTATGACGCTAATGGAAGAATCGGCAGGCTTATTATAAGTCTTTATAACCAACGCCATGGTTTTTATATAAATTGGAGCCAAATTGAAAAAGATGGGAATAAGTCAAACTTCATTAAAAGACTAAACGAGTGTCATAAAAGAGAAAACCAAAAAGTATATTCTATTCATTTTGAATATTTGTTGTCTTTTGTAAAAAAATATACTATTAAGATTTCTGAACTTACTGACTGAAAGTAATTCCGTTTTTATATAAGCGGCAATACAAGGATGATTATTGATGAATAATTGTAAATTTCTTTTAATTGATAAAACCAAAATTGGCATAATAAAACCACTGTGGCAAAAACTTAACGAACTGCATTTGAAGGATTCTAATTATTTTAAAGATCATTTTAAAACTTTTACGTTTGAAAAAAGATGCGAAATATTTAATAAGTATGACGACGATAAAATACGTATAGAAATAATAACGGACGACGTTACGCCTGTTGGTTACTGCATTTCTACAATAGAGGGGAGCAAAGGAGAAATTGATTCGCTGTTTATTGACGAGAATTATAGGAAAAATAATTACGGCAGGTCGCTTATGCAAAACAGCATAAACTGGCTAAATGAAAATAACTGCGAGCGCATATTGTTAGGCGTCGCTGAAGGGCATGAATCAGTTTTGGGGTTTTACCAGAAATTTGGTTTTTATCCCCGGATGACGTATCTGCAAATGAAAAAATCAACAGACTTAGTTAAATATTAACTCCTTTATGTGAAAACGTTTCATATTCCGCCAGAGCTTCGTTGATTATTTCTTTTGGGTAGCCGCTTAGTTCTAAAAGCTTAATTGCGTTTCTGCCAGTGCACTTTCCCTGTTTTATTTTATAATCAAAGTAAACCTGCGAGTCCTTTATTTGTTCGCTAAAATTATACATTTCAAAATTTTCTTTCAGCAGGTCTTCAAGCTCAATATCGTGGGTTGTAACCAGAGCTATGGAGTTGCCGCTTAAATAATTTAATACTGCTTTAGACGCCGAAATTCTTTCGGCGGTATTGGTTCCTTTAAATATTTCGTCAATCAGAAAAAGATAATTAGAGCCGTCGGCGCTTTTATTTATGAATTTCAAAATTTCTTCCACTTCGGCAAAGTAATAACTTTTACCGTTTATTATATCGTCCGATCTTTTAATTGACGCAAAGACTTTCATATCGGGTATTGAAGCTGCTTTGGCTAAAACAAAACCTGCTGTTTTTGCAAGAATTAAATTAACTCCAATAGTTTTAATAAACGTGGTTTTACCCGCCATATTAGAGCCTGTAATCAAAACGGATTTATCGTTTATTTTAAAATCATTTGATACGGCGTCCTCTAAAAGAGGGTGATAAACCGACGTAAAATCAAACGAGTTCTGGTTATTAAAAACCGGCCGGCAAAAATGGCCGCAGTTGTTTAGATAAGCGGCGGCGGCTATTTCAGCGTCTAATGAAGCTACCGCTTCAAATATGTTAACCAATTCTTTTCTGTATTTTTTTAACTTGTTTAGCGACCGTAAAAATGTGATTAATTCAAATAACAGAAATTGATTAAGATACTCGACTAACGCTAAGGCAATACTGTCTAAGTGCGATTTATCTATTATAAGCCACCCGATTGATTTCTTAATCTGCCATGCGGTTTTTAATTCTTTTTGCAATACGTCAAGCTGTTCAATATTAACGCCGTCCGACTTGCATTTAGCAAGCTTAATTGCGGCTCCAAGCAGAGCGTTTAATCCCGTCAGTTCAGAAAAATGAGAAAACATTCTTGACGAATACAACCAGTTTACCGCTATATTTATTAATCCCAAAAGTATAAAGGCAAAGAGAAATACTGGTTTAATTGATATTGCAATGAGCGAGGCAAAAGAAAGAAACGAAAGCAAATAAAAAACAAAATAGTATTTCGGTTTTTCCGGCAGGGGAGCAAAAAGCAAATTGGCAAGATTGTAAGAGTTTAAGTTTCGTAAATTTATTAACGCAGCCTGCAGCTTTTCTCTTAGCTGACTATTCTTAATAAAAATATCATACTTCTCTGAATAGCGTTCTAAGGTTGAGAAATCATTTTTATACGTTCTTAAATTGTGATACAAATATTGCTGACCGAAACAGGAAATATTATAATCCATTTTTTCAAAAAGATTATTCATATTCAAATTATCCCATGTATCGGCGTCTACAGAATCAGGATTATTCTCGTCCGTTTTCAATTTATGATAATTTGCAATGCGTTCAATATCCCGGTTCTTTTCTTCTGGCGCGTTCCAAAGTTCCCGTATAAGATTAAGGACTTTTTCTTTTTTAAGCATGTTCAATAATTTTAGATTAATTGTAATTTGTTAATTTGAAAGCGTCAGTTAAAATATGCTAAGCGCGTTATAAATGCAAACACGCTTAAATGTTATATATCTAATAAGTTTTTGATATTTTCGGCTAATATCAGCTTTTTAATATTGTTGTCATTTATACTTTCGTCAACTATCTTTTTCATTACAGCAGGACTATTATATGGCATATCAACGCTGAATAATACGCGCTCTGGTATCAGCTCTGAAGCAATTTTTACAGAATGCGTAGTAAACGACGCCGAAATATCAAAATAAACATTTTTTAGGTCTACAATTTCTTCTAATATGTTTAGCCAAAAACTCCCCGCGCCATGGCCAAGAATAACTATGACATTGGGATATTTCTTTGCGTAATCTAAAAGTTCATTTATATCTTTTAGCGTTAGCGGATTAAAAGTATGGAACCATAATGGATATTTGCCATAGTCCGAAATTGATTTAAAAACATTTTCGGTCTTGTTTATTTGTCCTTCGCTTACTGTTAATTCGCCAATCCCTTTAAATGAATTTTCAATAATGTATTTGTTTATCCAGTCTTCGGTTTGCGTTAAATCTAATCCTAACGGATAAGGGCCAAAACCGACAAACTTATCGGGGTAAGCGTTTGTAATTTGTTTTAACTCGTTAATTGCGTTAATCCTTGAATCAATCGAGTTAACTTCTCCGCTAATAATTTTATGCAGTTGCGTTAATTCTTTTTTATATTCGGAATAATTAGCCGCATTTTCAGGATGAATTGAAGTTGAAAATAAAACCGTTTTGTCGATGCCTTCTTTAGCCATTATATCAAGGTGTTTTTCTACAGGTAGAATTACGTGGGAATGTGAATCAATTATCATAAAATATCCTCTCTTTGTTTTATATCATAATTACGTGATTTCTAAAATGTCGCATTGAATTTTCTATGCAAAGCTTTGTCTTCGTATTTATCCTCAGCGCTGTTATGTAGTTCGCTTTCTGAATAACCGGAAAAAATATCTTCTATGGAAACAGTAGCGCTTTTGTTTAGCGCTGAGTACTTTATTCTCCATGTGCGGTAAGAAAGAATATAACTCCCTTCTTCAAGCATTTGAATTCGTTTCCGCGAATTGTCTTTGGGATTAAACTCAAGCTGCAATTTTGCAAAGCTCTTAAGATTTATATTGCCGTTTTTTTTTAGCCAGTTAATTTTCAATAAAGCCTGTTCCGAATAAACTACTTCGCAAATTTCTTCAAGCCCGTGTTTAACCCAGCCTGTCTTTGCTTCCGGAAAGGAATCCGAATATGGCAGATATGGTTTAATATCAATAACAGGAGAGCCGTCAAGGATATCGGAATTAGAAATAAATATTTTTAAACCTTCCACTCTGTTTAGCTTTACGCAGCTCATTCCAACCGGGTTAGGGCGGTAAGGCGCGCGCGTTGCAAATACCCCCACTTTATTTCTAGTATGGCGCGGCGGCTGAACTAAGGGTTTCCAATTAGCGTTTAAATGGAATTGGTATATTACCCAGATGCGTTCAAAACCATCTAAATCTTTTACGGCCTGCTCAAAATTAAGATGCGCGTTTAGTTCTATGTAGGATTCGGCAGAAGTTTCTAAAACTCCCTGGCGCGGGGTTTCGTAGCGGAATTTTTGTTCCGAATGAATTATGCCGATTGGTTCAATTATTAGCTGATTCAAATTAAAGGCTTTTATTAAGAGTGTTGATAAATTATTAAAACTTAAACAATTAAAATGTAAATTTAACAAATACGCTTGAATTATGCCCCTTAATTAAAATCTTTATAAAATCTTTATATCTTTTATATAAAAGCGTATTTGGTATTTACATAAAGCGAGCTAAATTTCATCCGAATAAAAAAGGAGACGATATGGAAACCACATTTGAAATTGTTATTTCGTTGGCTATAATGCTGGCGGTTCTTGTGTACCTGATATATACTCTTGTTAAACCTGAAAAGTTTTAATTAATTAAGGAATGCGTAGATGTTCAAATTTAATGATATATTGCAAATATTAGCCTTTTTTGCGCTGCTAACGCTGCTTTCTCCACTGATTGGCTGGTATATTAATTTGGTCTTTAACAGGGAAAGCAGATTGCCTGCTTTTCTTACAAAAATAGAAAATTATCTTATTGGATTCTTTAAAATTGACGCGACTGCTGAGATGGATTGGAAAACTTATTGTTTCAGCGTGCTGATTTTTAATTTTATTGGAATAGTATTTCTTGTTCTAATACAGGCGTTTCAGCAGTATTTGCCTTTAAATCCGCAGAAACTGCCTAATGTAGAAATATTTTTAGCTATAAATACTGCAATAAGTTTTGTAACTAATACTAACTGGCAGTCTTATGCCGGCGAAACCACATTAAGCTATTTTGTACAGATGATCGGTTTAACAGTGCAAAATTTTGTAAGCGCCGCAACGGGGATTGCAGTCCTGTTCGCCTTGACGAGAGGCATCGTTACGCGTCAGGGGAAAAGCCTTGGCAATTTTTGGAACGATTTGGTTAAATCTGTTTTATATGTTTTGCTTCCAATAGCAATTCTGTTTTCCGTTGTTATAATTGGACAGGGAGTAGTTCAGACTTTTACTTCGTACGCTGACGTTACAACGTTAGAAGGCGCAAAACAGACTATTCCGCTTGGCCCGGCTGCTTCGCAAATTGCAATTAAACAAATTGGGACAAATGGAGGCGGCTTTTTTAATGCAAACAGCGCTTTCCCATTTGAAAATCCAACTCCGCTTACGAATTTTCTTTATGTGCTTTTCTTAATACTTATTCCTTCCGGATTAATATTTACTTACGGAAAAATGGTAAAATCTTCAAAGCATGCATGGATGATATACTGCGTAATGTTATTCCTATTAGCGTTCGGATTTTTTGTCTCGTATGCTTCAGAATGTTCCACCAATAATGTGTTTCATGCAAGCGGATTGATGGAAGGGAAGGAAACAAGGTTCGGCGTTATGAATTCTGTTTTATATTCAACTACTACAACAGCCGCTTCAAACGGGTCTGTTAACGCTATGCATAGTTCGCTTTCGCCAATGGCTGGATTTGTGGCTATGACAAATATGATGCTGGGCGAAATAATATTTGGCGGCGTCGGTTCCGGGTTATACGGAATGATAATTTTTATTATTCTTACTGTTTTTATCGCGGGACTTATGATTGGCCGAACTCCTGAATATTTAGGTAAAAAGATAGAATCGTTTGAAGTTAAATGGTCTATCCTTGCCGTTCTTGCGCCGAGTTTTGTGATACTTGTTTTTAGTTCTATTGCGCTGATTACAAAAAGCGGAACATCAAGTATGCTAAACTCCGGTCCGCATGGATTTTCAGAAGTTCTGTATACATTTGCATCGGCGGCAGGCAATAATGGAAGCGCGTTTGCTGGACTGAATGCAAATACTGCTTTCTATAATATTATGATTGGACTTGGAATGTTAATTGGCCGTTACGGCGTTATTGTGCCAATATTGGCAATAGCGGGCAGCCTGGTAAAGAAAAAAATTACTCCTTTATCGGCGGGTTCGCTCACTACGGATAACTTTATCTTCAGCGTTCTGTTATTTGGCATAATCATTATAGTGGGCGCATTAACATTTTTTCCTGCTCTTTCTCTGGGACCGCTTATTGAACAGCTATTAATGAATTCAGGCGTAAGCTTTTAGCGAATTTATATATGAATAAATATTGGATATATGATGGAAAAGAATAAAAAAGGTTTATTTGATAAAGCTATAATAAAACAAGCGATAATTGATTCGTTTACAAAAATGAATCCAAAATTATTGATGAAGAACCCGGTAATATTTATGGTCGCTATAGGCGCGCTGCTTTCGTCGTTTTTGTTTGTAGAAAGTTTAGTCCGCGGTTATTACTCCGGGTTTAATTTACAGATAATATTATGGCTGTGGTTTACAGTCTTGTTTGCAAACTTTGCCGAAGCTGTAGCCGAAGGAAGAGGCAAAGCTCAAAGCGATAGTTTAAAAAATGCGCGTACTACTACTACCGGAAGAAAACTTCAGGGGAATAAAGAAGTAATTGTTTCGGCTATCGACCTGAGAGTCGGCGACGTTGTGGTTTGCGAAACAGGCGACGTTATACCCGCTGACGGCGAAGTAATAGAAGGCATTGCAAGCGTTGACGAGTCCGCTATTACTGGGGAATCCGCTCCTGTTATACGCGAAAGCGGAGGAGATAGAAGCGCGGTCACAGGCGGCACAAAAGTAATTAGCGATAAAATAGTAATAAAAATTACTACTAATCCAGGCGATACTTTTTTAGACCGTATGATTTCTTTAGTTGAAAGCGCTACAAGAAAAAAGACTCCAAACGAAATAGCATTGTCTATTTTGCTATCTGGATTATCAATTATTTTTCTTCTTGTAGTAATAACGCTAAGAATATTTATTGACTTTTATCAACCATATAGTAAAATACCTTCAAGCGAATTCGCTTCTATTACTATATTGGTAGCGTTGTTAGTTTGTTTAATTCCAACTACTATTGGCGGACTTCTTAGCGCAATAGGCATCAGCGGAATGGACAGACTGATGAGCCATAACGTAATTGCCACAAGCGGAAGAGCCGTTGAAGCGGCAGGAGATATTGACGTTCTGCTTCTTGATAAAACGGGCACAATTACATTAGGCAACAGAATGGCGTCTGAGTTTTATCCGGCAGACGGAGTATCGCAGGAAAGAATTGGAGACGCCGCGCAGCTCTCTTCTCTTTCTGACGAAACGCCGGAAGGCAGATCGATTGTTATTCTGGCAAAAGAAAAATACGGTTTGAGAGGGCGCGATATTTCAGAGCTTGAAGCGCATTTTATTCCGTTTACCGCTCAAACAAAAATGAGCGGAGTAGATATTCATCCCGAAAATGGAGGCGAAAAGAGAATTATACGCAAAGGCTCCGCAGCCGCAATTAAGGATTATGTTATAAGCGCCGGCGGAAAATTTGACGATAAAATTCAGCAGAGAGTCAATGATATTTCTAAATCCGGTTCTACGCCTCTTGTAGTTGCAGAAAATTATGAAGCTCTTGGCGTTATTGAACTTAAAGACGTGGTTAAAGGCGGAATAAAAGAAAGGTTTGCTCAACTGCGCAGAATGGGCATAAGAACAGTTATGATAACTGGAGATAATCCTTTGACAGCTACAGCAATAGCCGCTGAAGCGGGCGTTGACGAGTTTATTGCAGAAGCTAAACCGGAAGATAAACTTAAAAAAATCCGCGACGAGCAGGCTAAAGGCTATATGATTGGAATGATAGGAGACGGCACTAACGACGCTCCGGCTTTAGCTCAGGCTGACGTAGGCATTGCAATGAACTCAGGCACGCAGGCTGCTCGCGAAGCCGGCAATATGGTCGATCTTGACAGCAATCCAACAAAACTTATTGAAGTTGTGGAAGTCGGCAAACAGTTACTAATGACTCGCGGAGCTCTGACGACTTTTAGTATTGCAAACGACGTAGCAAAATATTTCGCAATTATTCCTGCAATAACTGCTGGTTTATTTGCGCAAAGCATGAACAAAGGGCCTCTTTCAGCTTTGAATTTAATGCATCTTGCGTCGCCGCAAAGCGCGGTATTAAGCGCGGTTATATTTAATGCAATTATAATTATTATGCTTGTGCCGTTAGCGTTAAAGGGAGTTAAATACCGCCCAACAGGAGCAAGCGTTATATTAAGAAGAAATCTTTTGATTTACGGATTTGGCGGTCTGTTAGTTCCATTTATTGGAATAAAAATAATTGACGTCATTTTAACGGCGTTAGGTTTGGTATAAGTCCGCAAAACTATTTAAATTATGAGGCGTTTATGAAAAATATATGGTTATCATCACTAAAGGCGTTATTATTGTTGACAATAATAACGGGAGTAATATATCCGCTGTTTATTACTGTAATTGCAAAAACAATGTTTTATGAAAAGGCGGACGGAAGTATTGTTTATAAAGACGGAAAAGCTGTCGGTTCGGCGCTAATTGGACAGAAATTTACAAGCGATAAATATTTTTGGTCGAGACCTTCGGCAATCGACTACAATCCGCTTCCGTCTGGCGGAAGCAATTTAGGACCGACAAGCAAAGCGCTTTTGGATACTGTTAATACAAGAAGAAAAATATTTATAAATAGAAATAATATGAACGCGAACGCTATTGTTCCGAACGATGCTCTATTTGCGTCCGGCAGCGGCGTCGATCCGGATATTACTCCGGCTTCGGCTTATCTGGAAGTTACAAGAATTGCTAAGGCTAGGAATTTTAACGATAATCAAAAAGCGGCTCTTGCTGATTTGATTAAAAACCAAACTGAATGCCCGCAATTTGGATTCTTAGGCGAAGAAAAAATTAACGTTTTATCATTGAACATAGAATTAGATAAAATTAAATGAGCGATAACGAAGAAAACAGACTTGACCCGGATAAGCTTCTTGAATCATTGAAAAAAGATGAGGAAAAAAGCAGACAAGGGAAGTTAAAAATCTTTTTTGGAATGTGCGCCGGCGTTGGTAAAACATATTCAATGTTACAGGCTGGTCATAAGGCAAAAAAAGACGGACTCGATATTGTTATAGGAGTTGTGGAAACTCATAAGCGGGAAGAGACTGAGGCTTTAGTTGCAGGGTTGGAAAATATTCCGTTAAGAAAAATTGAATATCGCGATTCGGTTTTTGAGGAAATGGACATTGACGGAATAATTCAACGAAAACCGAAAATCGTTCTTATTGACGAACTTGCCCATACTAATATTCCCGGCAGTCGTCATCTTAAGCGCTATCAGGACGTATTGGAAATACTGAACAACGGTATTACTGTTTATACGACGCTTAACATTCAGCATCTTGAAAGCCGCTCCGATACTGTCACTCAAATAACCGGAGCTAAAATACGGGAAACTGTTCCTGATTCCATATTTGAAAAAGCGGACGATATTGAGCTTGTGGATATTACAACAGACGAATTATTAGATAGACTTTCAGAAGGGAAAGTCTATCTACCGGAAAGGTCTCTTCAGGCAAAGCAGAACTTTTTCCGGAAAGGGAATCTTACTGCTCTGCGCGAAATGTCTCTGCGTCTTACTGCTGAGCGCGTAGATTACCAGCTTCGTAATTACAGGATAGATAAAGATATTTCCGCCACCTGGAAAACCGGGCAACGTCTTATGGTAGCAATTAGTCCAAGTCCTCACTCTTATGAATTAATCAGATGGACTAAAAGATTAGCTTATACTATGGAGGCATCCTGGATAGCAGTTTATGTAGAAACTGATCCTAAAGTATATGAAGAAAATAAGGATATATTATCAAAAAATTTCGATCTTGCAGAAGAATTAGGCGCTGAGATAGTTACAACAAGCGATCCGGAAATTGAAAAAGCTCTTATACGCGTAGCAAAAGAAAATAACGTCACACAAATAATTATAGGGAAGTCGCGGAAAAGCGGCATATTTTATAAACGGAGTTTGTTGAACAGCTTATTAAAGGATACTGGCGATATTGACGTTTATATTGTAGGAGGAGAAAATAAAAGTGAAGAGAAGAAGATTAATAGATTTTCAATAATCTCTCAATCCGGTATAAAGCAATATCTTCTTTCTTTGGCTATAATTGCATTTATCTCGTTTTTGTCTTTTTTTGCGCAGGATCAGATAGGTTACCAGATTGTTTCGCTGATTTTGCTTTTTGTTATTTTGTTAATGCCTCTGTTAGGGTTTGGCAGAGGTCCAATTATTTTTGCGGCTTTTATAAGCGCGTTAAGCTGGAATTATTTTTTCATCCCGCCAAGGATGACTTTCCATATAGCAAAGCCGGAAGACATATTGACGTTTTTTATGTTTTTTATTGTCGCAATTGTCAACGGCGTTCTTACGGCCAAAGTAAGAGCTAAGGAAAAGCTTGTCAGACAAAGAGAACAAAGAACAAACGCCTTATATATTCTTTCCAAACAATTGGCCGGAGCCAATGGAATTAATAACGTCGCTGAAGTTGCAGTGCAGAATATTAAAAAAATATTTGACGTGGAAGCTCTTATTATTTTTGTTAATGATGCGGATAAGCTTCATCCTACTCCGCATCCTGCAAGTACTTTTAATATTGACGATAAAGAATGGAATATTGCGCAATGGTGTTTTTCTAACGGGCAGAAAGCCGGAAAGTTCACCAATACGCTTCCTCTTACAGATATTCAGTTCATCCCATTAATTGGCTCGCGCTCTACTATTGGCGTGATTGCAATAAAAATAAAAGAAGGGGAGCAGATCAGTTTTGAACAGGCTACGCTTCTGGAGGCTTTTGTATCGCAGATTACCACTACTGCCGAAAGAGAGTTCCTTAATAAAATTGCAAAAAAATCTCTTATTATTTCTGAACAGGAAAAGCTTTATAAAACCTTGTATAGCTCGCTTTCTCACGAGCTTAAGACGCCTATTACAACTATTATTGGCGCGGTTACAACTTTATTGAGCGATTCGGTTCTTGACGATAATAATATGAAGCAAAACTTAAGCGCGGAAATTAATATTGCGGCGGAAAGGCTGAACCGTTTAGTCGAAAATCTTTTAGATATGACGCGGCTTGAATCCGGGCAATTGAAACTTAAATTAGAATGGAACGATATTGCCGACTTAATGAACGACGTTGTTGAAAGATTAAAACAGGAAGCCGCCGATCATACTATCATAACCAAAATTGAACCAGGCGAATTGCTTTTTAAGTTTGATTTTGCATTGCTGGAACAATCTCTTATAAACATAGTACATAATTGTATTATATATACTCCCAAAGGGAGCGAAATTAGTTTCGTTGCGCATAAAGAAGGCAAATACTGCGCTATCGAAATATCAGACAACGGCGGCGGTTTTCCGGAAGAAGCGCTGGACAAATTGTTTCAGAAATTTTATAGAGTTCCCGGAACAAAGACAGGCGGAACAGGGTTGGGTTTATCTATTGCCAAAGGTTTTGTTGAAGCGCATAACGGTTATATTACCGCTACAAATAAAAAAGATAAAGGCGCGCTTTTTATTATTAAAATTCCTATTATTCAGTAATAATGTAATTTTAAGTTTGGAATTATGGAAATTAAACCTGTTATATTAGTTATTGACGACGAAAGCCAGATTAGAAAAATACTCCGCATTACGCTTGAATCCAAAGGTTATAAAATTATTGAAGCGGAAAATGGAAATACAGGCATTGTTCATGCGGCGTCTTATCATCCGGAATTAATTATATTAGATCTTGGACTCCCTGATATAAACGGTTTGGCGGTGTTAAAGGAGATAAGATCCTGGAATACCGCTCCCGTTATTGTTCTTTCTGTCAGAAATTCTGAAGAAGATATTGTCTCGGCTCTTGAATCCGGAGCGGACGACTATCTTACTAAACCGTTTAACTCCGCAGAGCTGTTAGCGCGCATACGCGCTAATTTAAGGCGTTCTATGCAGGTTCAGGAGAGCAATGTAATTAATAATGGAACTATCAAAATTGATTTGATCTCCCATATTGTTACAAAAAACGATATCGAAATTAAACTGACTCTTACCGAGTATTCGCTAATGATTTTGTTTATAAAGAATATCGGGAAAGTTTTGACGCATAATTTAATTCTTAAAGAAATATGGGGCTCCGCATATTCAGAACAAGTGCAATACCTGCGCGTGTTTATAGGGCAATTGCGTAAGAAGATTGAAGACGATCCTTCCGATCCTAAGTTTATCAAAACAGAATCTGGCGTCGGTTACAGAATGGTTTACCAGAAAGAAAAATAAGAATTAAATATCAAGCTTTTCTTTAAGCGTTTTCTGATAGACTAAATAATCTGCTTCGCCAAAGCAAACAAAAATAACCTTCTCAATAATCGAGTCGTTTTTTAAAAAATCAGACGTAGTAGTCATTGCAATTTTTGAAGCAAGATTTATTGGATAGCCATATACGCCCGTACTGATTGAAGGGAAGGCGATTGATTTAAGATTATTCTTAACCGCTAACTCCAGCGAATTTTTATAACAGTTTTTTAGCAGCTCAGGTTCGTTATGAGAACCGCCATGCCATACAGGTCCGGCAGTATGAATAACGTATTTAGCGGGGAGGTTGTAGCCTTTAGTAATTTTAGCTTCTCCGGTTTTGCAGCCGTTAAGCGTTCTGCACTCGGCGAGCAATTGCGGTCCTGCCGCGCGATGAATAGCGCCGTCTACGCCTCCTCCGCCAAGCAGGGAAGTATTAGCGGCGTTCACAATTGCGTTTACTGCAAGCTTTGTTATGTCTCCGTTAATTATTTCATAAGCTGTCATAATAACTACCTAAAAAATTAAATAAGTCCTTTTCTCATTGCCTCTGCAATTGCTTCTGCCTGCGAGTGCACATGCAATTTTTTGTAGATATTCTTAATATGGAATCTAACCGTGTCGCTTGTGATGCTTAAGTTCATCGCGATTGCATAGTAAGTATTTCCGGTAGATAATTCTTTAAGAATTTCCTGTTCGCGCTGAGTTAAGAATGCCGCGTCGGAAGCGTTCATCTTATTGCTCTGAAAATAACCAATTACTTTACGCGCTATGTTGGAGCTCATTGGCGCGCCTCCTTCTTTAGCTTCTTTAATCGCTTCAAGAAGCTTATCCGGCCTGGTTTTCTTTACCAAATATCCGCATGCGCCTGAACATAAAGCGTCAAATATTAAATCGTTCTCCTCGTATATCGTCAGCATTAAAATGTTAACGTCAGGTAAAATTTGTTTTATTTTTTTTGTCCCTTCAATTCCGTTCATTCCGGGCAGCTTTATATCCATAAGGATAACGTCAATACTATTCAGCGTTTGTATCTTATCGAGGAAAGACTCGCAGCTAAAAAAGCCTCCGGCGCATTTGAAACCTTTTGAATTATTCAGCAGCGTTTCAAGAGTCTGATTTATAATTTTATTGTCTTCTACTATAGCAACGTTAATCATAATTAAATTTTACCTCGGAATATAATTTCTGTGCCGGTTGAGCTGCCGCTTTTAATTGTAAGCGTTCCGCCAGACATTTCGGCTCTTGTTTTCATATTAGTTAATCCGTTTCCGGATCTGCCTGCTTCGGGATCAAATCCTTTTCCGTCGTCGCGAAGAAGGATAACAAGATATTTACCTTCGCGGTTAGCTTCAACCCATATATTGTTGCACGAACTGTATTTTACGCTGTTATTCATCGCTTCCTTAAAAATTAAATAAAGGTTTTTCCTGTATTCCATAGGAAGCTTAATCTGCTCCAGCTCTTTAAGGTTATTAAAATTTAGCAATATATTTGAATAAGTTAAAAGCTCTTCGTAAGTGTCTTTTATCTTTATAAAAAGTTCATAAAGAGAGTCGTGCTTAGGATTAATCAGCCATACAATATCGCTCATTCTGTCAATTAATTTTCGGGCAATACTGCCAATTTTTAAGACCAGTTCTTTTTCGGCGTTTGAGTCGTTATCCATAATACTTGAAATAGTATCGCTTAACATAGAAATTTCAGTAAGGTGCGTGCCAAGATCGTCATGAAGATCGGCTGCTATATCGAAGCGTATTCTTTCAACTTCTATCAGATGTTTCATCCGGTTTCGGAACAGCCAGACTATGCCGGAAATTATTATTAAAATAACTAAAATAATAAACGGCCATGTTTTCCAAAATGGAGGCGATATATGAATTATTATTTGTATGCCTTTGTCGTTCCAAACGCCGTCGTTATTAGCCCCCTTTATTTTGAAAACATAAGTTCCCGCGTCAAGATTTGTATAGGTTACAAAGCGTCTGTTTCCCGATTGAATCCATGTTTTATCAAATCCGTCCATCATATATGCGTATTGATTATACTGCGGCAGGGTATAGCTAAGAGCGGCAAACTCAAACGAAAATACGTTCTCTTTGTACGATAAATAAATCTCAGAAGTTTCGTTTACAGATTTTGCGAGGGCAGGCTGAGTATCAAAACTAACGCTTTTGTTAAACACCTGAAAATCAGTCAATACAATTGGGGGCACATATTCGTTTGTAGTAATATTTTCCGGCTGGAACTCGTTCATCCCATTAATTCCGCCAAAATACATTTTGCCTTTTGCATTTCTGAAATAAGCTCCGGTGCTAAACTGATTGCTCTGCAAACCGTCGTCTTTGGTATAGCGTCTTACCGAATTATTTTCCGGATTGAATTTTAGAAGCCCCTTTATAGTGCTTAACCAAAGGTTATGTGAATTGTCCTCTAATATTCCATAGACGGCGTTTTTAGATAAAATATCATTATAAGGGAAATGAACAAATTGTTTTTTATTGCGGATAAATTTATTCAACCCGCCGTTTGTGCCGATCCATAAATTATTTTTATGATCTTCATAAATTGATAAAGTTAAATTATTGCTAAGGCTGTTTGGATTATTCGTCTCAGTTAGAAAACGGATAAAATTGTTATGCGCTTTATCAAATAAGTTTAGCCCGTTTGACGTCCCTACCCAGAGATCTTCGTGGGAATCTATATAAACAAAAAATATGTAATTATGGCTAAGGCTGTTTTTATTAGCTGGATCGTTTTTGTAATGCGTAAATTTATTTTTTGACGGATCAAATTTAGTCAATCCTCCTAATGTGCCTATCCAAAGGATTCCGTTTTTATCTTCGCAAATTGAGATTACTTTATCGTCGCTAATACTGTTAGGATTATTGTGGTCGTATAAATATCTTTTAAACTTATTAGATTTTCTATCATATCTGTTTAAGCCTCCGCCGTTTGTGCCAATCCAGATTATTCCTTTTTTATCCTCATATATTGAACGAATATAATTATTGCTTAGCGATGAATTGTTGCCGGGAATATTTTTTATATGTTTGTACGTCGATTTTATCGGGTCGTAAATATCAAGACCCCGGTTTGCGCCAATCCAGACAAGCCCGGTTTTATCTTCAAGAATTGAAGTTACAACATTGCTGCAAAGACTGTTAGCGTCAAACGGATTGTTTCTGTGAAGCGTAAATTTTTCCAATTGAGGATCATATCTGTTTAGCCCTATATCGGTGCCTACCCATAATGCGCCCGCTCTATCTGAGTATATTGACCAGACGTAATTATTGCTTAAGCTTTGAGGATTGTTTGGCTCGTTGGAATAATGAAGAAATGAATATACAGTTTTATTTTTTGACGAATTATTCTTAACAAGTTTGTTCAAACCTCCGCCTAAAGTGCCAATCCATAAGTTTTTTGAATTATCAAAAAATAACGAGTAAACGTTGTTCTGGTTTAAACTATGCGGATCGTTTGGATTATTCTGAAAATGGATAAACGAGCCGTTTTTTTTGTTGAAACGGTTTAGTCCGTTTCTTGTGCCAATCCAAAGGTATCCTTCGTTATCCTGACAAATGGAAAAGACAGTGTTCTTTGCAACTTTATCCGGTTCGTTAGGGGCTAAATTATATTTGTAAAATTTCCCTTCTTTTTTATCATAGCGGTTTAACAGGCTGTCGGTGCCTATCCACAGGCTTCCGGCGTTGTCGTCGAAGATTGTCCAGACAGAATTATTGCTAAGCGAATACTTATTACTTAGATTTTTTTTATAAGTTGAAAAAATATTTTTCTTAACGTCGAACCTTGATAATCCGCTGTTAGTGCCAATCCATAAAATGCCGTCTTTATCTTCTCTTATGCAGGTTACGTGATTATCGGGCAGACTGTTTTTGTTGTTCCATTGATTCTGGTAATGAGTGAAATTATCCTTATCCCGGTTAAATTTATTTAATCCGCCGTCTGTGCCTATCCAGAGGTTCCCTTTGCTATCCTCAAATATGGAGAATATACGGTTGCCGCTTAAGCTGGCCGGATCAGAAGGGTTTGGCTTGTAGACAGTGATTTTATAACCGTCGTACTTATTAAGTCCGTCGTTAGCGCCAAACCACATAAACCCACGCCTATCCTGCAAAATACTGAATACAGTGCTTTGCGAAAGTCCCTGCTCTATAGAAATAAGACTGAAGTTAATATCAGTCTTATTTAACGGTAAAAGCGTAAAAGGGAACAATAAAAAAGCTACGATTAAAAAAGCGTTAAGTTTAATTCCAGGTTTCATTGCAAAAAATAAAATATTGAATATGCTAAAGTTACAGAATTTTAACCATAAAACGATGGCTGTTATAAAATGCTTTAAATACTATATGGGAGATAAAAAAGGTTAAAACAATAAAAATATTTTCTTATCGAATTTGCATCTAAAAACTTATCGCACCTTTATTGTTTCAGCGAGCTTAAAGAGGAGAAAACTTGAGTCGTGGAAAAAAATTCCTAAGTAAGAGCTTATTTTTTTAGAAGAATAACAACATTTAGTATTGTATACTTTGCCGGATAAATAAATTTACTAGACTAATTTATTTATCCAGCAAGATGAATTAACTGATACCTTAATGCTCTAACGCTTTTCTCTTACTTCCGATCCGAAGGGAATTTACCTGGAAATCTCTTATTGGGCAGGTTGCCAGCTTTATCGCCAAACTCAAGAAATTTGCCAGCATGTTTCAACCAAATTTCTTGTTGTTTGCTATCCAAAAGATCAAATATTTTTATCTTTGTCTGGGCGTTGTTAGTGCGAATATCGCTCGTGATTTTATTTTCTTTTTCAATAAAACCTAAGTATTTATCTTTATCAAACTTGCCAGATTTAATCATCTCATCTTTATCTAATTTGTTTTTAGCAAGATCAGATTTCAGATCAATGGTCTTCTTTTTATTCTCAATTTTTATTGCGTTGATATCGGTTTTTTGTTTTTCTGAAAGATTTAATTCTTGTAGAACATTCCCTTTACGGAATTTATCTCTGCCAAATTTAGCTTCGCGAGGATGCGCTTTTCCCTTTTCTGTTTGCGGAGCGTTTCCGTCGGCAGGCGATTGAGCAAATATATTCGAGCTTAAACCAAACGCTAATGTTAATGCTGCTGCTGTTAGAACAAATATTCTTTTCATTTAATGCCTCATATTTATTAAATTTGTCTATTTGACATTGCAAAGCAATTAGAGGTTTAAACAGTTTAATTTAAACCTTAAGTAAAACTAAACTGTCAAACGAGTATAAATAGAATATTATAGATGGCGACAAGCGAAAGCGATGAACAACTAATAAATGAGTTTATTTCCGGGAATGAAACTGCCTTTAACAGACTGATTCAAAAATATCAGCAGAAAATTTATTGGCATGCAAGAAGAATGACCGGAAATCATCTGGATGCTGACGAAGTTGTTCAGGAAGTATTAATCGTCATTTATAAAAAGCTAAAAGATTTTAAATCCGAATCTTCATTGTACACATGGATATATAAAATCACTTCAACAAGAAGTCTGAATCTTATTAATCGAAGGAAAATAAAAGATATGTTTTCTTTAGACGATTCGGAAAACAGAATTGATATAGCCGGAAATGAAGACATTGTTACGGATATCGAAAATAAAGAGAAATTAGAAAAGCTTAATTCAGTTCTGCAAAAACTCCCTGTAAAACAAAGAGAAGTGTTTATATTCCGCAATTTTGACGAATTGACTTACGACGAAATTTCCCGGATAACCGGCAAAAGCGCGGGGGCGTTAAAAGCCAATTATTTCCATGCCTTAAATAAGGTAATGGATTTAATGAAGGAGAATAAAAATGAATAAAGAACTATTTAGATATATTGACGGTCAGATGGACGACCGTGAAAAAACGGCTTTTGAAGAAAAGCTTAAAACTGATTTGTCCCTTAAGCGCGATTATGAAAAAGCTGCGGCGGGGCTTGAGTTAATTAAGGACTGCGGAAAGCCTAATGAAATCAACGGCGCTTATTTTAATAATATTACCGTCCATTTTAGAGAAAACTTAGCCAAAGAGAAAAAGCCGAAATTATTTTTTCTTTCTAAATATGCGGTCGCTGTTCCGGCAATGCTGCTTTGTTTTCTTTTTTCAATAGTATTTTTTAATAAAAATGCCGAGAAAAAAATTACTATTAATAAAACTTACGAAAACTATAACGATAAAGAGAAAAAAGAATTTTTACTTGAGGCGGCAAATAACGTAGAAATTAACGAAGATTTTATTCGGGAAGTGGATGCGCACAAAGAATTGCCAATTGAAAAAAATATTAGCGACGAATTGAACGCTGAAAAAATAAATGCTGTGAAAACTATTGATTTGAACGACGTAGAGTATAGAAAATTAATAGAAAATATATCAGAAAAAGACGCTGATAATATTTACAGCGAGATAATTAACAAAAATTTATTGTGAGGTAAAGAGATGAAATATTCTTTTTTGAGTCTAATTTTAATTTTATTTTTTGCAGGAAATATTAATGCTCAAGGCTATGTTGGGGGCGGAAAAAATCCATCAAAAAAAATTGAAAATCTTGAAAAAATAAAATTGATTGAGACGCTTAAACTTGACGGGGATAATTCTGTCCGGTTTTTTGCCAGACGAGACGAGCATAACCGAAAACTTAGAGAAATAAGCAAACAATCGGAAGAAGTCATTGAAAAAATGAATAAATTGTTAAATGATAAACCGGAAAAAAACAGCGTCGAATTAAAAAAACTATCTGACGAGAGCTTAAAGCTTGATAAACAAATGAGCAAGGAACGTATAAGTTATGTCTCGTCTTTATACGATATTCTTACTAATGAACAGGTCGCAAAATTGATAGTATTTGAAAGAAATTTTAAAAAAGAAATTCGTAATTTTTTGATAAAGGAAAGAGAGAAAGATTCTAAATAATTTTGTTGTTTCTTTTGTAATAAGAGATTATTTTTGTCATCTGAAATTGAGCGGAAGTGGTGAAATTGGTATACACGCTACTTTGAGGGGGTAGTGCCCGTTAGGGCGTGAGGGTTCAAGTCCCTTCTTCCGCACTAAAAAACTCTCCAGACTTTTACGGAGAGTTTTTTTTATTAGCGCTATTAATAACTTTCCATTTGGTAATCCACTTTTTTCTATATAAATTTTATCTAATTCTTAATAAACATTTGGTTGGATAAATGAGAATAGGGATACCAAAAGAATCGTTCAGGGAAGAAAAAAGAATTGCGCTGGCTCCAGCCGGCGTTGACGAGCTTGTACGCGCCGGGCATACTGTTTATATGGAAAGAGGCGCGGGCGAAGGATGTAATTTTGAGGATGACGAATTTATTAAATCCGGCGCAAAAATTGTCTATACTCCGGAAGAAGTGTTTCAACGTTCCGAAATGATTGTTAAGGTCGCTCCGCTTACTGAACAGGAATGCGACTATATGCAGGAGGGGCTTACCGTATTCTCATTCCAATATCTTGCCGTCGGAAAGAAAAAAATTGTTGAAACTCTGATAAATAAAAAAATTACGGCTATTGGTTATGAGCTGATTGAAGACGAGATTGGGCTTCCTGTATTACACTCGATGAGCGAAATTGCCGGGCAGCTTGCTATTCAGGTTGCAGAGAGGTATTTGGAAACTACGGCTTCTTTTGGGAGGGGAGTGCTTCTTGGAGGAATTACAGGCGTAGCTCCTGCCGCTGTTGTAATACTAGGCGCGGGATTTGTCGGTAAAATTGCAGCAAAGGCCGCTCTAAGCCGCGGCGCGCAGGTTATCATCCTTGATAACGATTTGCATAGATTGAGGAGTATTGACGCGCACTTTGATAGAAAGATCACTACTGTTGTGGCTAACCAGTACACAATTTCTCGCGGAGTTAAATTTGCAGACGTGTTAATAGGCGCCGTGCTCTTAAGAGGAGGAGTCACTCCTCATATCGTTACGGAAGAAATGGTTAAAACCATGAAAGACGGAGCCGTTATTGTTGACGTTTCGATAGATCAGGGGGGATGTGTGGAAACAAGCCGGCCAACGACTCTTTCAGATCCCGTTTTTCTGTATCATAATAAAATTCATTATTGCGTCCCTAATATGCCAGCGCTTGTTCCGCGTACGGCAAGTTATGGCCTGAACAATTCAGCTATTAAATATATTCAGAATGTAGCCGATAACGGATTAGCCAACGCTCTTCTTGGCGACGACGGATTAAGCAAAGGAGTCTGCACTTATCAGGGCTATTGCTCTAATGAAGCAATTGCCAAAATATTCAACCTTGAATATCACAGACTTCATATTTTTTCACGTAACTAAAAATAAAGATATGTTAACAGAAAAAATACCAACGCAAAAAAATCTTGCGGCTAATTTGCTGAATATCTATAACAACAAAGTCGTTTCGGCTGATGAAGCTGTTAAAATTATTAAATCCGGCGATGATATAATGGTTCAGCCCGGATGCGCCGTTCCGCTTACGCTTATTAACGCTATGGTTAAGCGCAAAGACGAATTGTTCGGCGTTAAAATGCACCATATTCTTACAATAGGCAAAGTGCCCTATTTTGATAAGGGGATGGAAGATCATTTTAGGCATGTGGCTTATTTTATTGGGCATAACGCCCGTTTAGCCGTTAATGAAGGGCGAGCCGATCATGTGCCGATTTTTCTTTCGGAAGTTCCTTTACTTTTTACTCAGGGGATTATTAATCTGGATATTGCTCTTATACATGTTTCTCCTCCGGACGAACATGGTTTTTGCAGTTATGGAATTGACGTCGGCGTAATTAAAAGCACTGCCGATAAGGCTAAAATAATTATTGCTCAGGTTAATCCTAAAATGCCAAGGAGCCTTGGCGATAGTTTTATACACATAAACAAAATAAGTTATATTGTAGAAATTGACGAAGAAATTCAGGAACTCCCTCCAGCTGACGAAGATATGAGCGAAGAATCCGCCGCCGTTTATGAAATGATTGGCCGGACTGTGGCCGATTTGATAGAGGACGGTTCAACTTTACAGCTTGGAATAGGGGTAATTCCCGATGCAGTATTGAAATTTCTTGGTAACAAACGCGGGCTGGGGATACATACGGAAATGTTTTCTGACGGCGTTATTGATCTTGTTGATTCTGGAGTTATTACTAACGAAATGAAAACCCTCCATAGAGGCAAAATGATAGCCGGTTTTGCTTTAGGCACAAAAAGGCTGTATGATTTTATTCATAATAACCCAATAATAGAGCTTCATCCACAGGAATATGTAAACGATCCGTTTATTATAGCTAAAAATATTAAAATGGTAGCGATAAATTCTGCTATCGAAATTGATCTGACAGGGCAGGTATGCGCCGATTCAATTGGTCCCAGAATGTACAGCGGGTTTGGCGGTCAGGTGGATTTTATCCGCGGCGCGGCTCGTTCTGAAGGGGGGAAACCTATTATTGCTTTGCCATCCACTACTAAAGATAAAGCAATTTCGCGCATTGTAACGACTCTTAAGCCGGGCGCGGGAGTGGTAACTTCAAGGGCGGATGTTCATTATGTAGTTACAGAATATGGAGTGGCGCATCTACATGGTAAAACTCTGCGCGACAGGGTAAAATCAATGATTAACATTGCTCATCCGGATTTTAGAGAAGAATTGACTAAATATGCCAAAGAAAATAAATACTTATAACTAATGGTTGCGGTTATTGGCGATATACATGGATGTTATTTTACGTTAATTGGCTTATTGGAAAAAATATGGGCTAAATATCCGCAAATTAACGTTTATTCGGTAGGCGATCTTGTAGATAGAGGCAAATTCAGCTTTGAAGTAGTGCAGTATTTTAAAAATAAAAAAATGAAGTTCTGCCTTGGTAATCACGATCTTATGTTTCTTCATTATATTCAAAACGTTAATCCGCTTTTAGCTCTTAACTGGAAGCGAAACGGGTGCGAATCTACTTTGGAATCGTACCAAAACCATAATAAAGAAATTAATAAGCATGTTAAATGTTTTCTTAAAGCTCCTTTATATTTTAATTTGCGGGATTGCTTTATTTCTCATGCCGGAATTTCAATAAAACACAAAGCCATACTTGGGGATAAATTTCGTATTGGTTCGCCTGAATTTAATGCTGTAATACAAGGCTCAATTATAGATAACAGCGGGATTTTATGGACGCGGGATGAACTGATGAATATTGGCAAATTGCAGGTAGTAGGGCATTCGCGTAAAAAACAGATCACGGTTAATACTAAAAGCAATTCGGTTTATATTGATACATCCGCTTTTACCGGAAATGGTTTAACCGGAGTAATTATAGAAAAAAGTGAAATCGTTGAGATTTTGTTTGAACAGACCCGTTTAGACGACATGTAAAATGCAATAGTGAAAAATTATTACCTTCTTTTGATTTTGAAATTTATTTATGTTTCCATGGAATTTATGAGACAGAAAATGATTGTATATCTTAAAGTGAAATCCTTATATTTGGAATTGTTTTAAAAAATATTTATTATCAAAAATAAAGTTAATATTAAAAAATAATGGAGGGATTATCGGTCTATAATTGCTACGGTTTTAATTTGTTTATTAATAACTAATGGGATGTTTTATTATTACTAGAATTCAAAAACTTCTGCGTAATAAAAGCCGATATATGCTTTTTAATCTGGCTTCTATTGCATTAGCTGTTTTATCCTTTGGTTTTAATTTTTCTGCCGATGATAGCGGATTGAATGGCGGTTTATATCTATTTGACGCTTATTTCGGATATCTGAACCATTTTCCTGGTATGGAAAACGGACTAAACCATAGAGTAGCAAATTCCATAATAAATGATTCAAATGAATACGGCGGTTCGCCTGCCGATTCTACTGGCATTTTAAAAAAGGCCGATTCGGTTAAGCCGTTTCCTAAGAGTTTAAATAAGGGGAAAACTGCTGCTAAATCAGACGTATCTTCTAATTCTTCAGTAAAAAAAGATTTTCAATTATTTCCGTTAAAACCGGATTCTGCTTCTATTGTTCAACTAAAACCGGATACTGTAAATATCTTTCCTAATCTGAGTCATTTCATTTCCGATTCTCTTTCAAAAAAAGCAAGAGCCGCCAGATTAGCCGCGCTTGCCGATACTATTAGAATTGACCAAATGACGCTTGATTCGACCGCAAGATTAGAATATTTCCATTATCAGCGAAGCGATCCTCCTTATGTTACAATGCGAAACAAAAAGCCTTCTAAGTTTTTTGCGCAGTCTAAAACTTTTGCTAAAGAGAAAAAGATAGAATTCGACTCGACTGGCGAATATGTGCAAATTAGCGAAAAAGTTGCCGGGCAGCAGACAAAAATACTGCTTAGATTAAAATTTGACGATTATGTTAGCATGAGGCTGCATACAAGGCAACGGGAACTTTGGGAAGATATGGGGTATAAGTATGAAGTTAAACAAACGGAAAAAGACTTAGGCGGTTTAATCAAAGATTTTACCAATTTTGAAATTCCATTGCCAAGCGTTGGTATGTTAAGCATTTTTGGTCCGCAAAAGATTAGTCTAAAAATAGGCGGTTCTGTTACTATTCACGGCGCGTGGCGTAACGAGACCACCGAGGGAGCTACGGCTTCAGGATATGGGAATTCAACCAATCAGCCTGATTTTAAACAGCAGGTGCAGATAAACGTAGACGGAACTATTGGCGATAAGCTTACAATAAGCGCAGATTGGAATACTGAAAGAACTTTTGAGTATGAAAATATGCTTAAGATTAAGTATACAGGTTATTCTGATGAAATTGTACAAAGCGTAGAAGCGGGAAACGTTTCGTTGCAGACTTCTTCGCTTGTAGGCGGAGGCGAGGCTCTTTTTGGCGTAAAAGCAGCATTTAAAATGGGTCCTTTAACCCTTACTACTCTTGCAAGCCAAAAGAAAGGAGAAACAAAAGAAGTTTCCCTAAGCGGCGGGTCTTCGTCAAATACTTTTATTAAAAGAGCTTATGATTATTCCCAAAACCACTTTTTCCTTGATACTCTGTATACGCTTACTACTGATGAATTTAATATATTTTACAATTATTACGGAAAAAATCCAAGCGTACAAAACACTAAATATACTATAGGCGATAAACTTGAAGTATGGAAAAACATAACTACAAGCACAACTAACGCAAACGAAAGAAACGCAAATGCTTACATTGATTTGAAATGTCATGCGAAAAACGTACCATATAACGACGAATTGCGTCAAAAACTAACCGATCCTACGCCTGGCAAACAAGAGACTGGACGTTTTATTAAGCTGACCGAAGGGACGGATTATGTAGTTCACCGCGAAACAGGTTACATATCGTTTACTACCGGTTTGCAGTCAAGCGACGTTATAGCAGTTTCGTATAATATTCTTTGGAACGATAAATCAAGTTCCGATGACGATATGTACTATGGC
>WSSedL1CaDRAFT_10000264_pt1 | contig 36856 bp, 37 predicted proteins | sample WetSurSL1Cattail_FD_9464 | JGI IMG/M metagenome (IMG submission 9464)
TGTCGCCGATAATCGCGGAACGAAGGTGGCCGACATGCATCGGCTTGGCCACATTCGGCCCGCCATAATCGATCACCATCGTCTTGCTGGTGCCGGTCTCAGGCGCGCCGAGACGGTCGTCTTTTGCCGCCACACCGGCACGTTCCGCCAGCGCGGCGTCGGTGAGATCGAGATTGATGAAGCCGGGACCAGCGATTTCCACCTTGGCGAAAACCGGATTGGCTTGCAGACGACGGGCGATCTTTTCGGCCAGCGCCCGCGGATTGGTGCGCGACAGCTTGGCCGCCGTGAATGCACCATTGCATTGGAACTGCGCCAAGTCGGGGCGGTCGGAAGGCTTCACCACGCCGAACGCCGCCGACAAGCCTTCGGCCGCGAACGCATCAGCGGCGATCGCGGTAAGCTCGCGGCTCAGCGCCGTCATGGCAGATACTGCCCCATCTTCTTGTTGTAATCGAGCTGCGCCTGGGTGAGCTGGAAGCCGATCAAGAGATGGTATTCGTAGGACTTCTTTTCCTTCGCCACCGGAATGAGGACGGAATCCACCAGCTCTTCCAACTGCAGATTGGCCGACGCCTGGGGGAATTCGAATTCCAGCCAATGAATCTGCTTGTCGACGATCTCGCCGCCGCTCGTCACCGCGATGTAATACGGAACCTTGTAATGCGTCGCTTCACCGCCCGACGGACGCGACACCTTGACGAACAGGCGCACATTGGCATCGACCTGATTGTGTTGCTTGGAGTAGTCGCAGCGCGATTTCAGGCCGGTCATCTGCGCGGTGTAGACCACATTCGACGGGTCGGCGCCGGCATGCGGATCAAACACCGGAATGACCGCGGTGTTCGCCAGGATCGACACATCGGGACAGACACTCGTGCTGTCGGAGCGGATGTAGTTCACCGCCGACCGCCAAGTATCGCAGCCGGAAAGCGAAATGGCGGCCGCGATAAGTGCAGCCAAATTCAGGGCGAGCTTTGTGCGTTTCATTGCCTGACGATGCACCTTAGATCGAGTGGCGGAAGGCTCATACCTTCCGCTGGAAACGTCATTCCGGAACCGGGAATACCATACGGCAAGCCAGCGCGTCTCACTTGACAATTCGCAAGCTGCGGTTGATCCCAGGAACGCCGCCTAGAAGAGCCGGACTGTACCTAAGCGGACTGTTGATGGGAAGCACGGATCAACTCGCCCAAAAGCCGCACACCCGCATATTCATGGCAAGCCCCCGCGTGGGTTTTGCACCAGCGTCGCCCGTGCGATTCGCATGGTCGAAATCACCCTCGCAAAGGCCGGGCCAGCGGTCACTGTCCGGCGACAAATCGTACATAATCACGACACCATCGGGCGCCTCGCCTCCCCTGAGTCGCTAGTGGCGGGCGGAATCGCGGCCCTTCGGGCACGCTATGACGTTGAATTGGAAGAAAGCGTCGTGACCAGCGAAGATGTCTCTTTCAACCTGCCGCGGGCCCTGGCAATTTGGTATTTGATTGTCGCGCAACCTGGCGGAAAACCGCTTCACACTTTTCCGGGTTGCACTTAGGTGGGCGATGGCTGTTTACACCGACGTTTCCTTCGAAGAACTCGAGAGCTTCCTCGCCGGCTACAACATCGGCGTGCCGCTGACCTTTAAGGGCATCGCTGAGGGCGTGGAAAACTCGAACTATTTCCTGTCCACCGGCAAAGGCTCGTTCATTCTCACGCTCTACGAAAAGCGGGTGAAGACCGAGGACCTGCCCTTCTTCCTCGGCCTCTTGGAGCATCTGGCGGCCGGCGGCATCCCATGCCCGCTGCCGGTACGCAATCTGGCCGGAGCGCAGTCGACGACGCTGGGCGGACGACCGGCGGCGTTGTTTACCTTTTTGAACGGCGTGTCGCTGCGCCGGCCGGAAGCGAGCCATTGCGCGGCCGTGGGCACGGCCCTCGCCAAGATGCACGCTGCCGGCAAGGGCTTCGCGCTGTCGCGCAAAAACGCGCTCGGCCACGACGGCTGGGGCGAGTTGGTGGAAGCTTGCCTGCCGCGCGCCGACGAGATCGAACCGGGTTTGGCTGACCAGATCCGCACCGCGCATGCCGAGATCACGTCAAACTGGCCGAACGGACTGCCGCAAGGCGTGATCCACGCCGATCTGTTCCCAGACAATGTGCTGTTCATGAACGGCGCGGTGTCGGGGCTAATCGATTTCTATTTTGCCTGCAACGACGCCTTCGTCTACGACCTAGCGGTGATGCTGAACGCTTGGTGCTTCGAGACCGACGTGGCGTTCAACGTGACCAAATCGAAGAGCCTGATCGCGGCCTATGCGAAACAGCGGCCGCTGTCGCAAGAAGAGCGTGAGGCGCTGCCCATTCTGACGCGCGGCGCGGCATTGCGGTTTCTGCTGACGCGGCTTTACGACTGGTTGAACCACGATCCGCATGCCTTGGTCCGCCCGAAAGATCCGCGCGATTACTCGCGGCGGCTGCGCTTCCATCGCAAAGTGCGTGGCATCGGGGAGTACGGTTTGTGAGTGCTATCGAAATTTTCACCGACGGGGCCTGTACCGGCAATCCCGGACCGGGCGGCTGGGGGGCAATCCTGCGCACTGGCGCGCACGAAAAAGAGCTGTCCGGCGGCGACCGCGCCACCACCAACAATCGCATGGAGCTGACCGCTGCCATCCGCGCGTTTGAAGCACTGAAACAGCCGAGCATCGTGACGATTCATACCGACAGCCGCTACGTGATGGACGGCGCCACCAAGTGGATGGCGAACTGGAAAAGGAACGGCTGGAAAACCGCCGACAAAAAGCCGGTGAAAAACGAAGAGCTGTGGAAGGCGCTCGAAGCCGCCGCGGCGCCGCACAAGGTGACCTGGCGCTGGGTCAAGGGCCACGCCGGCCATCCCGAGAACGAACGCTGCGATGCGCTGGCGCGCGGTGCGATACCGTAAGCGGGGGTAGAGACCTATTTCCACAGCCGTCCGTGGCAATCGGCGAAGCGTTTGCCGGAGCCGCACAGGCAGGGCCGGTCGCGCACGATGAGGTGCTCGACCTTCTCAAGCAGATGTTTGCCGTGAAAGCCGAACACGGTTTCGACCGTCGAGCCGGGAACGGCCCCTTCGGTTTCGATGGCGAAGCGGGCAGCGACGTCGAGCGGTGCGAATCTGATGCCCTGGGCGCACAATGAATCGTACAGATAGTGACAGATCACGACGTCTTCGCTCATCACCGGAAAGGAAATCGTCTCAATCGGCACGCGCGCGGTTGCTTCGAGCAGTCGCTTGCTGCGCAACGAGAAGCCGCCGTTTCCCACCCGGTTCGTCAATTGTAGCGCCCAAGGCGGGTTTTGCTGGACATAAATCTCAGGCGGCCATGGCGCGCCGATGTAATCGTAATCGAGGAATTCCGGCTCCCAGCGCTCCGGGGCGAGAACAAATCCGTCGGCTTGCACCAGCAGGCAGTGGCTGGTTTCGATCTCCTCATGCAGCTTGCGCAACATGACCCAGTTGTAGCCCCCCAAGTTGATCTGCGGGATACGGCAGTAACGGATCTGGGGATCGGGCTTGGCCGGCAGTTTCGAACAAAACAGCCTGACGCTGCCGAACGCGATGCGGCTCAGGCTATGCTGAAGTGCGAAATTCGCCTCGTCGATGTTCACCGAGGTGACCGCGACCAGCGTCACATCCGGCAGTTGGAGCTTTTCGGACGTCGCCAAACCCGGTCCTCCGCGAAAACGGGGAACCTATCGCGCCCCCAGCGGCCGCCGTCAAATCTCCTTCAGCATGTGCTCGGCGCTGGAAACCGCATAGGCACCCGGCTCCTCGACGAAGAGCTTCTTCACGACGCCGTCTTCAATCAACATGGCGTAGCGCTGGCTCCTGAGGCCCATGCCGAACTTGGTGGCGTCCATTTCGAGCCCGACCGCCTTGGTGAACTCGGCATTGCCGTCCGCCAGCATCATCACATGATCTTCCGCCCCTTGCGCATTGCCCCAGGCGCCCATCACAAAAGCATCGTTCACCGACACGCAGGCGATGAAATCGACACCTTTTTCGGTGAACTCACTGGCGTACTGGATAAAACCTGGCAGATGCTTGGCACTGCAGGTTGGCGTGAACGCCCCCGGCAAGGCAAACAGTACCACCTGCTTGCCGGCAAATAGCTCGTCGGTCTTGACCGCCCGGGGGGCACCGTCCCGCATCTGCATGAGGGTGACCGATGGCATCCTGTCGCCGCTCTGAATCGTCATTGGGTTTCTCCTTACCGGTTACTTTGGAATTATTTTAACCTATTGCTGTAGCCCCGTGAAGCCGCTGTGCTATCTTTGCTGCCATGTCCAAGCGTATGTCCTTAAGTACCGAGCCACGCGAGAATTTCCTGGAGGGAAAGCTCCTGATCGCGATGCCCGGGATGCCCGATCCCCGGTTCGAGAAAAGTGTCATCTTCATGTGCGCCCACTCGGCCAAAGCGGCGATGGGGCTCATCATCAACAAGCCGATCGAGGGCCTGTCGTTCCGCGAGCTGATGGAGAAGTTCAACATCACGATCACGGCGGAGAGGCCGGATATCCCGATCCTGTTCGGCGGGCCGGTCAATATGGGCCGCGGCTTTGTCCTGCACAGCGCCGATTACAGCTCGGGCGACACCACCTTGACCATTACATCCGAAATTTCGCTGACCGCCACGGTCGACATTCTGGAGGCCGTCGCCCACGGCAACGGGCCGTCAAAAGCGATCCTGGCGCTTGGTTATGCCGGCTGGGGCGACGGCCAGATCGAAAACGAAATCCTGGCCAACGGCTGGATCCACTGCGACCCCGATCCCGAACTGATCTTCGACACCGATTACGATGCGAAGTGGGAAACGGCGATTGGCAAGCTGGGGGCCGGGATTTCCGGCCTATCCGCCGACGCCGGAAGGGCTTGAAGCCCTGAACGTGCGGGCGATGTAGGTCTTGGCATCGCGCACATCGAGAGCGCCCGAGAACAAGAAGCCTTGCGCGAATTCGCAACCGAGTTCGGCGACGCGGGCCGCATCGGCTTCGGTCTCGACGCCCTCGACGATCACGCTGCGCTTCAGCTCATGGGTTAGCGCCACGATCGAAGCCAGCACCACACCGCCGTTGGACTCCGCCGGGCCCGCCAGGAAGCTCTTATCGATCTTGACGGTGTCGAAGGGCAGCTCGGCGAGTTGCGACAGGCTCGACATCCCGGTGCCAAAATCGTCGATCGCCAGACCGGCGCCGAGATCCTTGATGCGCTGGGCCAGCGCGCCGGCATCGGCATCGGCGGCGATAGCGCTCTCGGTCATTTCGAGCATGAAGGACCCGGGGGCAAGACCGGCACCCGCCAGCAGTGCCTTAAGGTGGTGCATCAGCTCCGGATCGCGCAATTGGCGGCGGGAAAGATTGACGCTGACGAACAACGGCTCGGGCAGCGGGAAAAAGTGCTGCCATTCGGCCAGATCGGTGGCAGCGCGGTCGAGTGCGAGGCGGCCAAGACCGACGATGGTCCCGGTCTCTTCCGAATGGGCGATGAAATCGGCGGGCGCGATGAGGCCTTTGGCCGGATGACGCCAGCGCAGCAGCGCCTCGAATCCGGCAACGCTGCGGTCGGACAAGCGAATGATCGGCTGATAGAACACCTCGATCTCGCCGCGTTCGAGCGCTTGGCGCAGATCGGCTTCGAGCACCACCGGATCGGCGGGGGCGTTGGTCTCCATATCGAGGGTGAAAATGCGCGCACAGCCGCCGCCTTCGCGCTTGGCCTGATTGAGGGCAAGCTCGGCGTTTTTCATCAGATCGATCGAATTGCGGGCCTCGCGGCCAAGCGCGACACCGACGCTGACCGGCGCAAACACGTTGCGGCCTTCAAACGTATGCGCCGGTGCACAGAGCTGCACCAGCCCGGCGCCAATCGCTTCCGGCTTATTGGCCGGGTTCGGCAAGAGCACGGCAAAACCGTCACCGCCGGTGCGGAAAATCTGGCCGGAACCGGAATAGCGCTCGTCCAAGCGCTGGGCGATCTTGAGCAGCACCTCGTCGCCGCCGGCATCGCCGAGGCTGGCGTGGATTGCCTTGAAACGGTCGACGTCGAGCACCACAAATACCACATCGCGCATCTGGGCGCCGAGATTTTCCAATTCCTCGATCAGCGACACGCGGTTACCGAGCCCGGTCAAGGAATCGCGCAAGGAGCGGTCCATCATCTCGGCTTCGGCATCCTTGCGGGTCGTCACATCGGCCAAAAGGCCAACGCAACGCTCGGCTGCTTCGCCGTCAGGTCCTTTCATGGTGGCGCGCAGTTCGAGCCAGAGATAACGCCCATCCGCGTCGCGGACGCGAAACTCGATGCGGAAGGCCAGACTCGATTGCTTGCGGAATTCGCCGATCGCCTGCTCGTAGACGGCACGGTCGTCAGGATGGATGAGCTCGACCCAGCGAAAATGCGACAACCGCCCTTCCGCCATGCCCAGCAGCGAAGCGGACTCGGCCGACAGCATGGCGAAGTCGTTGACGAGATCGAGTTCAAACACGCCCTGGCGCGAGGCGCCGATGGCTTCCAAAGCGGCGTGCGGAACCTCGGGCTCCCTGACCACGATCTGCACCCGCGGTGGCGGCGCCGGCGCGCGCGGCGCGGCCGGCATCGGGGCCAGCGCATGACGGTGCCAAGGAATCATCGTGATGCCTTCGCCCGCCGTCACCGCCAAAACCAGCATGATAGCGCCGGCCGCAGCGAACCCGCCGGCCAGATCGGGCACCAACGCGGTCGAACCGAAGCCGCCCAGCGCCGCAAAGGCCGTGGCGATCGACACCAGAGCGAACAGGCCGACGGCCGGCTGCAAAACGCGCGAGGTGCGGGAGCCATAACGCTGGCGGATGAGGAGATAAACGAACATCGCCGGCGGCGCCGCGAATAGCAAAAAATCGGTCAGAACGGTGGCGCCCGGCAGGCCGATATAGGCCAAGCCCGAAAGGATCAACAGCCCCAGCACGGCCTTGCCGAGCCAGCGCCCGCCCACCGGCCAGATGTCGCCGAGCGGCTCGATCAAATCGATGAACCGGATGCCCGACGCCAGCGCCAAACCGCCCAAAGCCGCGGTCAAGCCATAAGGACCGCCGACACTGGTGACGATGCTGCCGTCGAACACGCCAAGCGCCGCGAAGCGGGTAAGCAGCATCGCGGTCAGCGACACGGCCGCCCAGCGCGGTGCCCAATGATGGGTCATCACCCCGACGCCGCCAGCGATCACCGCGGCGGCGGCGATAAGGCCTGCCACAGCGGCGACAAAAATCGCGATCTGGCGGTTATGGGCGGCCAGCGCATCGTCCTTCCAGGCGAGCAGTGATGGCTGCGCGTCGGCTCCGGTCATCCGCACCGCTACCGTCGCCTTCGACGACGGCGCCATAGTCAGCACGAAGCCTTTGCGGCCATAAGCGTTGGAGCTTTCCACCACCACACCCGGCGTGGCACTTGCCACCTGCAGGATCATCGGGCGCCGGGCCCGCGGGATAATGGTGAGGCCGCTCGACGGCGGCTGACCGGCATGGAGAACGCGGGTGGCCGGCTTGGCGCTGAAATTGACCACAGTGAGCGTGAACCAGGTGCCCGGTTCCTTCTTGGCGGCGGGCGGTGCAAACGGCTTGAGGAAGGCCTTCAGTTCGAGCACATCGGCAGCGCCACCGAGATCCGGTTCTTTCGCCGTAGCATTTGCCGAGTCTGGGGCAGCCATGGCAGCCGTCCACAACAGGGTGAGGCACGCCAACGCAATAGCCAGCCGTTTCATCACAGGCGCTTTAATCCCTGAGTTTAGAGTTGTTCGGGCTAGCCTATCTGCGCCTCGTCTTCGAGCAACGCAAACAGGACATGATCCCGCCATTCGCCGTTAATCTGCAAATACTTACGCGCAAGACCCTCCTGACGAAACCCCGCCTTGGCAAGGAGGTTCTGCGACGCCGCGTTGGTCGGCAGACAGGCCGCCTCGATCCGGTGCAAGCCGAGAGTCGAAAAAACGAACGGGATCAAGGCCCGCACGGCGTCGTACATGAAGCCCTGACGGGCAAAGCGTTCGCCAATCCAATAGCCTAGCGCGCTGGCTTGAGTGACACCACGTCGCACATTCGACAACGTGCAGCCGCCGAGAATCTGGTCGTCCGCTTTGCGAAAAACAAAAAAGGCATAGGCCGAATCCAGCCGCGTTTCCTTCTGGTAGCGCTTGATACGGCGGCGGAAGGCGCCCTTGGTCAACTCGTCGCGCGCCCAAACCGGCTCCCAGGGCGTGAGGAATTCGCGGCTTTCGGCTCTGAGATTGGCCCAGGCCTTGAAGTCAGGCATGCGGGGATAGCGCAGATACACCTCGACCCCACGTATCACCGGCACTTTGCCGCCGGGAAACGTCAGCCCTCGCATAAACGCCATTGCCCCTGGTTTCATTCCGCCGCGCGTGCCGCCCACTTCGATCCGAACCGCTCAGCAAATATGCCATAGCGCTCCAGCTTGCCAGCGGGACCGACCGTCGCGACCGAGGGAGCGGCGGTTTGCATCACCCTCTCGCCAAACCGGCGGACCGCCGCGGCGTCGACCGCTTCCAGCTTCTCGGTCATCTCCTGGACCGATAACACCCGGTCGTAATTGAAGATATGCCCGGCGATCATCTCTGCCCGCGAACTCGGACGCTCCAGCCCCATGAGGAAGCTGGACTTGAGCTGGGCCTTGGCACGCGACACTTCTTCCTCGGTAGCCGTCTCGGCCAAAGCCGCCATCTCGCCCGCCACGACGGCGCCAACCTCGGCCGCTTCAGCCACACCCGTGCCAGTGTAGACCCCAACCACGCCGTCATCCTTGGACGAATTCGCAAAGGCATAGATGGTGTAGCAAAGACCGCGCTTCTCCCGCGCCTCCTGGTACAGACGCGAGGACATGCCGCCGCCAAGCGCGGTGGCATAGACCTGGGCGACGTAAAAGTCGGGATCGACATTCGACACGCCCGGAAAGGCGTAAGCGATATTGGCCTGCTCCAGATCGCCGCCGATATGCATCTCGCCGCCAACGTAACGGGCCGGTTCGGGCTCCTTGGGCGCGCCAAGGGCAAGCCTGCCGAACTTGTCTTCGGCCAAGCGCACCATATGGTCATGGCGGACAGCGCCAGAGCCGATCAGGATCATGCTGCCGGCGCGATAATTCTCGTGCATATAGCGGAACAGATCCTCGCGGCTGAAACCGGCGACGGTCGCCTCATCGCCCAGGATCGGCCAGCCCATCGGCTGCTCGGGATAAGAGACCTCTTGCAGGTAATCGAAGATGATGTCGTCGGGCGTGTCCTTGGCCTGACCGATTTCCTGCAGCACCACCTGACGCTCGCGCTCCAACTCGCCGAGTTCGAAGGTCGGCTCGGTGAGAATGTCGGCGAGGATGTCGAGCGCCAGCGGCACGTCGGCCTTCAACACCCGCGCATGAAACGCCGTCTGCTCACGACTGGTGTAGGCGTTGAGGAATCCGCCGACCGATTCCATTTCTTCGGCGATGGCGCGCGCGCTGCGAGTCTTGGTGCCCTTGAAAGCCATGTGCTCAAGCATATGCGAGATGCCCATCAACGATTTCGATTCGTTGCGTGCACCGGCATTGACCCACACACCAACGGCGGCGGATTCGAGTTGCATCATCGGATCAGTAACAACAACCAACCCGTTGGAAAGTCGAGAGATTTTGGCGTTCATGATCGGGGGAGAATAGCCTCGATCAGCCCCCTCACCAAGCCTTTTTCAGCGGCCGTGACATGACAGTTTTCTTCACCATCAAGGGCCGCCTTAAGCCTCGGCGGCACCTCCGGAATCCGGCCCGTTGCCTGGTTAACGGCGTCCGGGAACTTGGCCGGATGGGCGGTTGATAGGACAACAACCGGTACTTTCTTGGACAGCTTTAAGTTGAAAGCCGCCGCAGCAGCGACCCCGGTATGGGGGTCGATCAACTGTCCGGTTTCACGTTCCACCCGGGCGATGGCGGCGAGCGTTTCGGTGTCGTCACAGCGCGCCGCGGCATAGCGGGTACGCAAAGCGGCGAGAATCGGCGGCGACAGCGTGAGCGAACCTTCGGCGCCGAACGTGGCCATTTGATCGCGGGTCCAGTTCGCATCGCGGCCCGAAGCCTCGAACAGCGCGCGCTCGAAATTGGAAGCGACCTGGATGTCCATCGACGGGCTGAGGGTGGGCTGCGCCTTGCCCGCCGCGTAGAGGCCTTCGTTGAGAGCGCGCGCCATGATGTCGTTGGAATTGGTGGCCACCCACAATTTATCCACAGGCAGGCCCATGCGCATCGCGGCCTCGCCAGCGAAGACATCACCAAAATTGCCGGTGGGCACGACGAACACCGGAGCGGTACCGAGCTCGGCGGCGGCGGTGAAGTAGTAGACCGCCTGGGCCGCGATGCGGGCGAAGTTGATCGAATTGACTGCGGTGAGGCTGACGGCTTTGGCAAAATCGGTTTCCGCGAACAGCGCTTTCACGATCGATTGCGCATCGTCGAAGGTGCCTTCAATCGCGATGTTGTGGACGTTGGCGAACGGCGCCGTGGTCATCTGGCGGCGCTGGACCTCGCTGACCCGGCCTTTGGGGTGCAGAACGAAGACCTCAATGTTGTCGAGCCCACCGAGCGCCGCAATCGCCGCCGAACCGGTATCACCCGAGGTTGCCGCCAGCACGGTGGCACGCCCGCCCTGGCGCTTGAGGGCGCGGGCGAACAGGCGGCCAAGAATTTGCAACGCCACATCCTTGAAGGCGAGCGTCGGGCCGTGGAACAGCTCCATCAGGTAGAGATCGGGACCGATTTCGCGCAAGGGGGCGATGCGCGGGTCCGTGAAGGTGCCATAAGCGGCAGCGATGTCGGCGTGGAGGTCTTCGGGCGCAAAACTGTCGCCGATCAGCCGGCCCATCACGGCCTCGGCCACGTCCTGATAAGGCTTGCCCTTGAAGGCGGCGATCTCGGCAGCGGAAAACTGCGGCCACGCCTCCGGCAAATACAGCCCGCCATCGGGCGCGAGCCCGGCCAGTAGCATATCGGCGAAAGAAATAAGCGGGGATTGCCCGCGGGTGCTCAGGTAGCGCATGGGTTCAGCAAGAATGTTGTTCGAGGAGGCCGCGGAAAGCGGTCTCTTGGCACTGACTAAAAAGCACGTTTCGAAGGAATTATCACCCCTTCGTCATGGCCGGCCTCCGAGCCGGCCATCCAGGCGGTGTTCCCGTCTGGTGTCGTGCCAGATGGATGGCCGGGTCAAGCCCGGCCATGACGATGAGGGGGAGAGGCGCCCCCCTCACCCCGCCCCCAGCGCTTTGCGAAATAGCCGGTCGCGTTTCAGGTGCCATTCGCGGCTCATGGCTTCGCTGCGCGTCTTGAAGCGTTCGGCGTAGAGCAGCGCCCACACCCGCCCGCGGGTGGATTTGGCACCGGTGCCGGCATTGTGGCGGGCTAGACGCTGGTCGAGATCGGTGGTCCAGCCGACATAGGTGCGGCGGCTGCCGGCGTGTTCGCTGCCCAGGACGTAAACGTATGCGGCCACGATCAACGGCCCCCTATTTCGGCGGCTGCTCCCCCGCCACCTTATCCAACCACTTGGGCACGTACGGCACCGGGTTTTCGCGCAGGGACTTCAGCAACGCGCGCGGATCGCTTTCCACCACCAGCGTCTGGCGATGGACGGCTTTGAGGAATTTCTCTTCCACCACATGGTCGAGGAACCCGGCCAGCTTGTCGTAAAAACCGCCAGCGTTGAACAGCGCCACCGGCTTGGCGTGAACGCCGAGTTGGGCCCAGGTCCAGGCCTCGAACAATTCCTCGAACGTGCCGATGCCGCCCGGCAGCGCAACGAAGGCATCCGACAGATCGGCCATCAGTGCCTTGCGGTCGTGCATAGTGGGGACGATTTCGAGCCGCGTCAGGCCGGTGTGCGAGAGATTGTGGCCGTGCAATTGCTCGGTGATGACACCAATCACCTCGCCGCCTTTGGCCAGCGCCGCATCTGCCGCCACACCCATCAAGCCGATATTGCCGCCGCCGTAAACGAGGCCGATGCCTTCGTCCGCCAACAGCGCGCCCAGCTCCGCCGCCGCAACTCGATACTCCGGCCGCGCCCCGACGCTGGAGCCGGCATAAACACAAATTCTCACGAGACTTTTCTCCATTTCCGACGAGAGAAGTAGGCGGCGCGGCATGCGCGGTCAATTCGGCAAAAACGGAGCAGATCAGCCCCGCCCGAACACATAAACGGCGACGAACAGGATCAGCCAGATCACAATGACGAAATGCCAAAACCAAGCGGCGGCCTCGAAGCCGAAGTGGCGCGTGGGCGTGAAGTGGCCGCGGATCGCGCGCCCCAAGCAGACGGCGAGGAACACCGTGCCGGCAGCGACATGGATACCGAGAATGCCGTTCGCCATGAAGAAGATCGAGCCGTAGATCGCGCCGAGATTGCCCTGCCCTGCCGCCAGGCTGGTATGTGCCGGATCGGTGAAGGCGGTGAGCGCCGCGCCTTTGAAGCCGAAGCTGAACGGCGCCTGGGCGCAGGCCGTCGCCAGAAGAACGGTGAAGCTGACGCCCAGAATGACCGTGAGCGACAGGGCCAGGATGGCGCCCCGTTTGTTGCCGGTCTGAATGGCGTGATGGGCCCAGGTCACCGTGGTGCCGGAGGTAAGAAGGATCACCGTGCCCAGCAGCGGCAACTGCCAGGGATCGAGGGGGACGATGCCGGCGGGCGGCCAGCCCGTCAGCGCGGTGTCGTACGGAAACAACGCGAAATTGAACCAGGCCCAAAACCACGCCGCGAAGAACATCGCTTCGGACACGATGAACAACACCATGCCGTAGCGCAGGCTGAGTTTGACCACCGGCGCGTGAGCACCTTCGACCACGGACTCGGTGATGACATCGCGCCACCAACCCGCCATCGTATAAAGCACCAGCGCCAAGCCGATGGCGAAAATCCATGGGATTCCGGCGAGCACGCCGAACCCGGCATAGGTTTTGTTCAGCCAGAACGCGGCACCGATCATCATGAGGAAGACGCCGAGCGCACCGACCACCGGCCACGGACTCGGGTCGACCAGATGATAATCGTGCTTGACCTCGCCTTGCGCCATCGATCAGGTTTTCCTACGGGTGAACGCGAACCATGGTCATCACATAGAAAAGCAGAACCAGGCTGGCAAGAACAACCGCAATGGCGATAGCGCGCCGGCGCTTTTCGCGCGCGAATTTGTCAGAGCGCGGCATGGAGCGGAGCCACCCCGGCAAGGCGTTCCACAATCAGCGCCGCAAACAGCGCAAACAGATAGAAAATGGTGACGGTAAACAGGCGCCGCGCCGCAGGCTCTTTCGCCTCGTCGCGTTCGGCCAGCACGCCCGCCGCGCGCCAGATGAGGAGCGTGCCAAGGGTGGCTGCGGCGGCGAGATAAACGGGGCCCGCCATGCCGAACACCGGCGGCGCCAGCCCCAGCGGCACCAGCAGCAGCGCATAGGCGAGGATGTGACGGCGCGTGCTGCGCTTGCCGGCGACGACGGGCAGCATCGGCACCCCGGCGCGGCTGTAATCGCTACTCGAAAACAGCGCCAGCGACCAGAAATGCGGCGGCGTCCAGAAAAAGATAATCGCGACCAGAAGCAGCGGCTGCCACACCAGGGTGCCGGTCACCGCGGCCCAGCCGATGGCGGGCGGCATCGCCCCCGACAAACCGCCGATGACGATGTTCTGCGGCGTGCGGCGCTTGAGGCCGAGCGTGTAGACACCAACGTACCAGAAAATCGTGAAGGCCAAGAGCGCAGCCGCCAGCGCATTCACGAAAAGCAGCATCAGCGCAACCGACGCGACCGACAGACTCCAGCCGAAAGCGAGCGCATCGCCGCGCGCAATGATTCCACGCGGAACCGGCCGCGCCGCCGTACGCGTCATCAAGCCGTCGATGTCGGCCTCGTAGGCCATGTTAAGGGCGCCCGAAGCTCCGGCCCCGACCGCGATGCAAAGCAGCGCGGAGAATGCGGTCAGGATGTGGATCGGTCCCGGCGCCACAACGAGACCGGCGAGGCCGGTGAAGACGACCAGCGACATGACGCGCGGCTTCAAGAGCGCGAAGAAATCTTCCACCGTCGCAACGGGGCGGAAAGTGGACAGATCGGTATCAAGGGACGTCATTTACGCGACGCCCCTTTCATGCGTGGAAATCTACCTCCCCCGTGAAGGACGGGGGAGGAAAGATGCACGTACAAACTCATTCGCCGCGGGCTTTCTTCAATGCTCGCGCGGAGGCACGGCGCTTGGCGCGGCGCTGCGCCTTGTGACGGGCAGCTTCGTCCAGTTCTTTCAGCAACGCTTCGGCGGCGCGCTTCTTGGCAACGGCCACGGTCGGCTTCTTCTTGCCCACCTTCTTGCCCGGCTTGCCGCTGTTCAGCACCATCGCTTCAATCAGCGGTTCGGGATGGGCGACACGGTGGATCTGATCGGCGAGCTTGGCCTCGGCCCGCTCGTTCTCGCCGGCAACTTCGTCGAGCGCTTGCTTCGACAGATGGCGTACGGCGCGGCTGGAACGGGCCTTGAACGCCGGTTTGCCCGAACGCGCACCGACTTTGCCGGGACCGCGGGGGGCTTTGCGGGATTTCGTCTGTTTCTTTTCTGAGATTTTCATGGCTCTCACGTTATTTTGGGTAGCTCGTTGAAGGTACGGAACGGCGGTGGCGACGACAGCGTCCATTCCAGAGTCGTCGCTCCGGCGCCCCAGGGATTGTCGCCTGCTTTGCGCTTCTTGGCAAAGGCTTCGACGAGCATGATGAGGAAAACCACAACACCGCCGCCGGTAACGAAAGCGCCGATCGACGACACGAAATTCCAGCCGGCATAGGCGTCGCTATAGTCCGCAATGCGGCGCCCCATGCCGCTGAGCCCGAGGAAGTGCAGCGGGAAGAACGCAATGTTGACGCCGAAGAAGGTTATCCAGAAGTGAATCTTGGCCAAGGTCTCGTTGGCGAGATAGCCGAAGAACTTGGGGAACCAGAAGTACCAGCCGGCAAAGATCGCGAACACCGCGCTGGTGCCAAAAACGTAATGCAGATGCGCCATGACATAGGCGGTGCCGTGCAGCACCGGCGCCAGGCCCGGATTGGCGAGCACGATGCCGCTGAGACCACCGATCGTGAACAGGACGATGAATGCGACGGCGAATAGCATCGGCGGCTTGAAGGTGATCGAGCCGCCCCATAGGGTCGCGATGAAGGACGATATCACAACGACGACCGGAACCACCATCGCCAGCGCCGCGAACATGAACCAGGTGCGTGTGCCGGCGGTCAGGCCTGCGGTGTAGAGGTGATCGGCCCAGCTCATGAAACTGATGAAGCCGATCGTCACCATGGCATAGGCGACACCGAGATGGCCGAACACTGGTTTCTTGGCAAATGCCGCTACGACATGGCCAATGATGCCAAATGCGGGCAGCATCACCGCGGTAAGGGCGGGCTGCGCGAAAAACCAGAATAGCTGCTGGTAAAGCAAGGGATCGCCGCCACCCGCCGGATTGAAGAAGCTGGTGCCGAAATGGCGGTCCGCGAGCAGCATGGTGATAGCGCCCGCCAGAACGGGCATGGCAAGCAGGAGAAGGAACGCGGTCACCAAGATGCTCCAGACGAACAATGGCATCTTGTGCAGCGTCATGCCGGGGCTGCGCATGTTGAGGATGGTGGTGATGAAATTGATGGCGCCGAGGATCACCGACGCCGCCGCGATGTGCAGCGCGAAGATCACGAAATCCGTCGCCGGACCGGGCGAACCGGTGGTGGTCAGCGGCGCAATGGAGGTCCAGCCCGAACCGGCGCCCCTGCCCCCCGCGTCACCGTCCACGAACAGCGACAGGATCAGCAGCGCGAACGAGAACGGCAACAGCCAGAACGAGAGCGCGTTGAGCCGCGGGAACGCCACATCGGGGGCGCCGATCATCAGCGGCACCAGCCAGTTGCCAAAACCGCCGATCAGCGCCGGCATGACCATGAAGAACACCATGATGAGGCCGTGGCCGGTCACCAGCACGTTGAACAGGTGCGGGTTCTTGAAGATCTGCAGACCCGGTTCCATCAACTCGGCCCGGATCAGCATCGACAAGCCGCCGCCGGCGATTCCGGCGACCACCGCAAACCACAGGTACATCGTGGCGATGTCCTTGTGGTTGGTGGAATAGACGTAGCGCCGCCAGCCGCGCGGGTGATCTTCGTGCACGGTGCCGACGTCAGCGATCTCGAACGCATCTGACATAAGAAACTTTCCTAGAGCGTTTTCAGGAAAAGTGGAAACCGGCTTTCCGTCCGAAAACGCAACAAACAAAGAATCTAGAGCGTTTCAGCGAAACGGTGAAATGCTCTAGAAATTCGCCGCCACGCGCTGGGGCCCATCGCCGGCGTATTTCTCTTTGGCGGCGGCGAGCCAAAGGACGTAGTCGCGCGCGCTCACCACTTTTACCTCAATCGGCAGGAACGCCTGCCCCGCCCCGCACAGTTCCGCGCACGGACCGTAATAGGTTCCGGTTTTGGTGGCCTTGAACCAGGTGTGATTGAGGCGGCCGGGAAGCGCGTCGAGCTTCACGCCGAAGGCCGGGACCGCCCAGGAATAGATCACATCGGCGCCGGTCGTCATTACTTCCACCGTCTTGTTCACCGGCACAACCAGCGGATTGTCGGCCCCAAGGAGCCGCGGCTCGCCCCGTTCTTTCGCCGCGGCTTCGGACAGCGCGCTGGAGTCGAACTGCAGGCCGTCCTCGTGGGAATAGGCATAAGTCCAGTGCCCCTGATGCCCCGTCGCTTGGATGGTGACATCGGGTTGGGGACTCTCGGCCTCGTACGTGAGGAGGCCATACGACGGCAGCGCGATGAGGACGAGAATCGCAACCGGAATGATGATCCAGGCCGCTTCCAGCGCCGCATTGTGCTGCGTCGTGGACGGCTCCGGATTGCGGCGGTGGTTGAAGCGGACGATCACGGTCATCAGGAGCACCGCCACGAGCAGGAAGACCGCCGTCACGATCAACAGCAGTTCGTTATGAAACTGCGCGATGCGCTCCATCACCGGTGTGGCTGCTGGCGGTAGTCCGGTCTGCCAATTTTGCGCCTGAGCCAGCGCCGCGCCCGCAAAAAAGGGCAACCCGAGCGCCAATGTGACCATTCTCCTGAACGACATTCCTCGGGCCTCGTGTAGACACGGACTTTACGTTGAAATCCGCCGGGGAGAGATTACTTTAATAAGTCCAATTCAAAGCAGTACGGGCGAATTGGGCAAGTGAAAGGTGCGGCAGGATGCCGCCATTTGCGCCGGGGTGGATCATAACCCAACGCGCCCCTATGTTGCCAACCTGCTCCGGCCTTAACGAGGATTTTCCATGGCTAACGACCTGTTTTTCGAACGCACGGGAATGAGCCGGACAAACGTCCAGGCCCAGGTCGATGACGCCCTGAAAGGCGCCGACGATGGCGAGTTGTACCTCGAATACAGTCAGAGCGAGTCGTTCGCCTTCGACGACAACCGGCTGAAGGCGGCCAATTTCGACACTACCCAAGGCTTCGGCCTGCGCTCGGTCTGCGGCGAGGCTACCGGCTTTGCCCATGCCAACGAACTTTCCGAAGCCGCCATCGCCCGCGCCGCTGGCGCCGTGCAAGCCGTCGCCAAAGGTCATTCCGGCGTTGCCTCGGCCGCCCCTGCCCGTACCAACATCAAGCTTTATGCCGACATCGATCCGCTAGCGTCGGCGGCCTTCGAACACAAAGTAAAGCTGCTGGAAGAAATGAACGCTTACGCGCGGGGCAAAGACAGCCGCATCCGGCAGGTGTCGTGCTCGCTGGCGGGCGAATGGCAGACGGTGGAAATCATCCGCGCCGGCGGCGAGACCTACCGCGATGTGCGGCCGCTGGTGCGCCTTTACGTGTCGGTGGTGGTGGAACAGGACGGCCGCCAGGAAACCGGCAGTTACGGCGGTGGCGGCCGCGGCGGCTACGAGGCTTATATCCAACCGGAGTATTGGCAAGCGGCGGTCGATGAAGCGCTGCGCCAAGCGCTGGTGAATCTCGCGTCCATTCCGGCGCCCGCGGGCGAAATGACCGTGGTGCTCGGTCCGGGCTGGCCGGGCATTCTGCTCCACGAAGCCATCGGCCATGGCTTGGAAGGCGATTTTAATCGCAAGAAGACGAGCGCCTTTGCCGGTCTGCTCGGCCAGCGCGTGGCGGCGCCCGGTGTGACGGTGGTCGATGACGGCACCATCGCCGGACGGCGCGGCTCGCTTTCCATCGACGATGAGGGCACGCCCTCCTCGCGCACCGTGCTGATCGAGGACGGCATTCTGAAAGGCTATATGCAGGACCGCCAGAACGCGCGGCTGATGGGCATGGCGCCCACCGGCAACGGCCGGCGCGAAAGCTACGCTAGCCCGGTGATGCCGCGGATGACCAACACCTACATGCTGGCGGGCGACAAAAGCCCGGAAGAAATTCTGGCCAGCGTCGACAAAGGCATCTACGCCACCAATTTCGGCGGCGGCCAAGTCGACATCACCAACGGCAAGTTCGTGTTTACTTGCACCGAAGCCTACCGGATCGAAAACGGCAAAGTCGGCGCCCCGATCAAAGGCGCCACCCTGATCGGCAACGGCCCCGACTGCCTCACGCGCGTGACGATGATCGGCAATGACATGAAACTGGATGCCGGCATCGGCACTTGCGGCAAGAACGGACAAAGCGTGCCCGTCGGCGTCGGCCAACCGACGCTGCGAATGGACGGGCTGACGGTGGGCGGGACGGCGGCGTAAGAGAGAGAGCTATTCGGTGTCTGCCAGATGGTCTATCGCCATCTCGCATCGAAATTGCCTGCTCCCCCTCTTCGTCATGGCCGGGCTTGACCCGGCCATCAAGGTTTTTCTCGGCTCGCAGACGCTCGCCGACTGGATGGCCGCCTCAAGGGCGGCCATGACGAAAAAGTTTGGGATTAGGGCCGTCGGTATGCCCCCTCACCATTTGATATACGCCGCGTAGCTCCAGGCGTTGAGCAGGACGTGGGCCAGGATCAGCGGCCATAAGCGGCCGGAGCGCACGTACCAAGTGCCGAAGATAAGGCCGATCGGGATCATCAACACCAGACTCATGGTGCCTTGGAACAGATGCGCCGCCAGCCGGAGCGCGATGCTGAGATTGATCGCGAGATTGGGCAGCGATTTTTCCTTCAGCGCGGTGATGACGTACCCGGCGACGAAGACCTCTTCGTACACCGCATTGACCAGGACCAAGGCGCCGACGGCGTAAGGCGTCAACGCGGGCGTCGCCACGGCGGCAGCCCGGCCCGCAGGGTGAAGCAAGCCGGGGGCGAGTTTGGCCAGCAGGATAAAGACCAAGAAGATGGCGACATAACTGCCGGCCGCCAACGCCAGCCCCCATAGCCCGTCGATCCAATGGGTGCCCAGCCCCAGGCGCTTGGCCGTCCAGCCGCGAGCCCACAGAAACGCGCCGAGCACGACGAGAGTGATCGCTTCCAGCCCCACCGTGCGCCACACGCCCATCTCGGCCGGTCCCGCCGTGCCGGTATGATGATGGAGAAGCGCCAAAGCGCTGGAGACGATGGTCAGCCCGAAAGCACCGGCCACGACCACCGCGAACTCCACCGGAAATGGCAGTTTCTGCAGCAGGTTTCGCATGAAGCCTCTTTGCCGAGGGCGGAGGACCGGGATAGGAAAGGGCGCAGCCTTCGGAACACCACGATGATCTACAAGATTTGTCCGGCCGCGGAATGGACGCAAGCGATAGAGCGACACAGGTATGATGGTTCGCCGCTCGACCGCAAGGACGGCTTTATCCATTTTTCGCAGGCGCCCCAGGTGGCTGGGACTCTGGCCAAATACTACGCAGACGCGAGCGATCTGGTGCTGGTCGCGATCGACGAGGCTGGGCTGGAAGGCTTACGCTTGGAGCCGTCGCGGGACGGAGAATTGTTCCCGCATCTTTACGGCACCCTGGCGATGCGCCACGTCGTCTGGGTCAAACCGCTGACGCGCGGCACGGACGGCGCCTTCGTGTTACCGCAACTGGGAGAATGACCATGCGCTATCGGATGCTCGGCAATACCGGGTTCTATGTGTCGGAAATCTGTCTCGGCACCATGACCTTCGGCGGCAAGGGGTTCTTCGAGGCGGTCGGCAAGGTCGATCAGAAGACGGCGACCAGCTTGGTTGCGCGTGCGCTCGAAGCCGGGGTCAATTTCATCGATACCGCCGATGTCTATTCCGAAGGGCTGGCGGAAACGCTGCTCGGCAAGGCACTGAAGGATATCGGCGTCAAACGGTCGGACGTCGTGGTGGCGACCAAGGTCTACGGCCGCATGAGCCCGACGCCCAACGATGCCGGCCTCTCCCGCGGGCACATCATGGATGCGGTGCAGGCCAGCCTTGAGCGGCTGCAAACCGACCACATCGATCTTTATCAAGTGCATGCGCAGGACCTCGTCACGCCGGTGGAAGACGTGATGGAAAGCCTCAACGATCTCGTGCGCCGCGGCTTGGTGCGCTACATCGGCGTGTCGAACTGGCAAGCGTGGCGCATCATGAAAGCGCAAGGCCTGGCCGATAAGCGCGGGACGGCGCGGTTCGAATGTCTGCAAGCCTATTACTCCATCGCCGGGCGCGACCTCGAACGCGACATTGCCCCGATGCTGGCCGACCAGAAGATGGGCCTGATGGTGTGGAGCCCGCTGGCCGGCGGCATTCTCTCCGGCAAGTTTTCGCGCGATGCTGAGGGGCCAGACGGCGCGCGGCGGTCGAAATTCGATTTTCCGCCGGTCGACAAGGAGCTGGCGTTCAAACTGGTCGATGCGATGCGCGAGATCGGCGCCGGGTACGGCGTCAGTCCGGCACGGGTGGCGCTGGCTTGGGTGCTGTCGCGGCCCTTCGTCACCAGCGTGATTACCGGCGTCAAAACGCTCGAGCAGCTCAATGACAACCTCGCGGCGGCGGACCTGCGCTTGTCGGATGTGGAAATGGCGCGGCTGGACGACCTTTCGGCGCTGAAGCCAGAATATCCCGGCTGGATGGTCGCGCGCCAGAACGATCCGCGGCGCAATCCGAACACAAAATAGCGTTAGGATTGGTTCTGAAAATGGAGGCTCTTATGCGCGGATTGCTCGTGATGGCCTTGCTGGCGGCGACAGTGCCGGCCGAGGCCGGGATGTGGACGGCCGCTTGTCAGGACCAGCAGGTCCAGTACCAACAGATCACCGGTGCCGAAGGTTATCTGCATGTCAGCCACGGCGACGGCACCTATAGAACGGTCAAGCTCAAGCAGAGTTTCCTCGACAGCAAGATGGTGTGCGGCAGCGTTCCCGCCAAGGTGCGCGCCAACGACATCGCCACGGTCTGTGCCGACAGTGACGGCCAGACCATCCGGATACTGAGAGGCGCCGACCTCGCCAAAGGCGTCAAGCCGGAAAAAGCACCGCTGTTCTGTCAGGCCGTGGTCAACGTTCATTAAAGCCGGTTGCTTCATTCATCCGGATGAGACAATTATCTGGCCGAATTTCGCGGAGAGGAACCATGCGGGCATTGGTGTTGGTAACGGCGCTGGCGATGATGACCGGCACGGCCCTGGCAAAACCGGCTCACAAGCCCGCGGCGCCGCCCGCCAAAGCGCCGGCCGAGACGACCTGGATCGCCATCTGCTTCGGCGAGGACGCGCAATACACTCAAACTATCAACGGCGCCGGTTACTTCCACCTCGGCACCGGTCAACGCAGCTACCAGACGCAGAAGCTGGTGCAGAGTCAGTACAACGCCAGCATGGTCTGCGCCGTGCCCGACCCGAAAGCGCCGCACGCCGATAGCAATGTCGCGCTGGTCTGCGCCGACCTCACCGCCAAGACGATCTCGGTCATGTCCCAAAGCACCGCCGAGACCAAGCGCGTGCTCCCGCAAAACGCCACCGTTTTCTGCAAGGCGCGCATCGACGTGCTGAACCAGTAATCGCGCTAAAGAAAATTGTACTCGGTAAAAATCTGCTTGAGGTCCTTGCCCCAGTCGGTGCGGTATTTCTGCAAAAGTTCCTCGGCGCGCGTGTAGCCGCGGTTCACCAGTTCACGCAAGGGGACAAGGAAGCCCTCCTCCGTCATGCCGATGGAGTCGTGCGCGGCGCGGCGCCTCAGGCCTTCCGCCGAAATATCGAGCATGCGCTGCGCCAATTCCCACACGGTGGTCTTGCGGAACGGCGTCTGGAAGGCCGTGCGTGCCACGCAATCGCGCATCGCCTGACGCTCGGCAGTGGTCCAGTCCTTGACCAAGTCCCAAGCGGCATCGAGGGCGACATCGTCGTAGAGAATGCCGACCCATAACGCCGGCAGGCCGCAGATGCGCCGCCAGGTACCGCCGTCGGCGCCGCGCATCTCGAGGAATTTCTTGAGCCGCACTTCCGGGAAAATGGTGGTGAGGTGATCGGCCCAATCCGACATCTGCGGATCGATGTGCTTCACTTCGGGGATTTTGTGCGCCAGGAAATCGCGGAAGCTCTTGCCCGCCAGATCGATGTATTTGCCGTCGCGATAGATGAAATACATCGGCACATCGAGCACGTAATCGACATAGCGCTCGAAGCCCATGCCGGCATCGAACACCCACGGCAGCATGCCGGCGCGATCGTTGTCGACATCGCTCCAGACTTGGGCGCGATAAGAGAGAAACCCGTTGTGCTTGCCTTCGCGGAACGGCGAGTTGGCGAACAAGGCGGTCGCCACCGGTTGCAGCGCCAGAGCGACGCGGAATTTCTTAATCATGTCGGCTTCGGAGGAGAAGTCGAGATTGACCTGCACGGTGCAGGTGCGGAACATCATCTCTTCGCCATAGCCGCCGACCTTGGGCATATAGCGCTTCATGATCTCATAGCGGCCTTTCGGCATCGGATAGACTTCCGACAGCGGCCAGGTCGGCGCATAGCCGAGGCCGAGGGCGCCCGCTCCGATCTCGGCGGCGACCTGGCGCACCTGCTGCTTGTGGATGTTCACCTCGGCACAGGTCTCGTGCACCGTTTTCAAGGGCGCGCCCGACAACTCGAACTGCCCGCCCGGCTCCAGACTGATCCCGGCGCCGTTCTGGGTCAGGCCGATGATGTTCTCGCCTTCCATCACCGGCTGCCAGCCGAACTGCTTCATGCCTTCGAGCAGCGCCTTGATGCCGGGAACGCCTTCGTAGCGCAGCGGGTTGTGGGTCTTCAGGCAGTAGACGAATTTCTCGTGCTCGGTGCCGATGCGCCACTCGCTGTGCGGCTTGCTGCCGTCGGCCAGATAACGCACGAGGTCGTCACGCGATTCAATAGGCCCGCCGGCCGACTGCGGAATGGACATGGCAACCTCTTTCAGGCAAAGCCCGCGTTACGAGTACGGAAATTGCGCGGGGCCGCGACGCCTATGTAGGTACGGAACGACGGTCCGGCAACCCGGCGCGCGCAAGCTTTTCAAGTTTAGGACTTAGTGCCAATCGCCGCAAACTGATTGCCAGACCGCCAGCGCCGCGAGTGCCGCCGTATCCGCCCGCAAAATGCGCGCCCCCAGCGACACCGGCGTGACCAGCGGCAGACTTCGCAAAAGGGCGCGCTCAGCCGGATCGAACCCGCCTTCGGGACCAGTGAAGACGGCCCAAGAACCGCGCGGAGCTTTTTGCAGCGCCTCGGCAATCGGCGCGGCGTCGCCGCCTTCGTCACAGAATAGAATCCGGCGCTCCACAGGCCATGCCGCCAGCAGCTTGTCGAACCCCAGCGGCTCGCGGATTTCGGGAACGCTCACCCGGCCCGATTGTTCGGCGGCTTCCACCGCGTTGGCGCGCATCCGTTCGGTGTTGACCCGGGTGACGATGGTGCGCCGGGTGATAACCGGTTGCAGCACCCGCACACCAAGCTCGGTCGCCTTTTGGGTGAGGTAATCGGCGGGGGTTTTCTTGACCGGCGCGAACACCAGCCACACATCCGGCACCTGCGACTGCGGCGCGATTTGCTGCGTACACTCCACCGTGCAAGTGCGCTTGGCGGTTTCGGAAACCTCGGCCAGCCATTCGCCGTCGCTGCCGTTGAAGAGACTGAGCCGGTCGCCCGCTTTGGCCCGCATCACATGCAGCACGTAATGCGCCTGCCCTTCTTCGATCACGACACGCGCGCCTTGCCCCAGCGCCGCCTCGACAAAGAGACGGAGTTTGCCGCCGAGATAGGTCAGATCGTCACTCATGAATCTTCCCCGTTCCGTTCAAGCTGACGGGTTTGACGACCAAGCTGCCGTTCTCCTCGGTCACATCATATTCGTCTTGCAGGTAGCCGGCCTTTTGCAAGGCTTCGCTTTCGCCGTTGACGTGGCAGAGGACGCGCGCGGTGCCGCTGGGCAGGTCGGAGCGCTCCGCGACGCTGCAGATAAAGTCGGTCATGCCGCCCTCGCAGCCTTTGGCCTTCGCCGCCCGGCCGTAATAAGGCTCGCACTGAGACCACTTGCGCAGAAACCGATGCTTGGCGAATTCGGCGTCGAGCAGGCCGGGCGGGAAATCTTCCACCGCCTCGTCGCGGTAATGGCCGACGCACAGGCATTTGCCCGGCTTCCACTGGTCGTTCTTGGCCAGGCTGGCTACCACATGACGCACTGGGGCAGCGGACAATTCGATTTCCTTGTGGGCGCTGCGGCCGCAAGCGGCCAAAGCCAGCGCCAAGATGGCTAGCAAACGCCATCGCAACCCGCGCCCGATTTGTGGCATAACGACTCCCGGTTCCTGGTATGGCCAGTATGACAGAAAACCCCGAGACACTCGTCAAGCCTGCAGATGCCGTGGCCGCGGTCCTGGTGGATCGCGCCCCGCCGAAGCTGCAGCCATACCTGCGGTTGATGCGGCTGGACCGGCCGATCGGCACCTGGCTGCTTTACTGGCCGTGCGTGTTCGGGCTGATCCTGGGGGCCGCCGCCGATAGCCGCCCGTTCGGGACCTTGCACGACATTTTCCTGGTCGTTCTCCTCGGCATCGGCGCGGTGGTCATGCGCGGTGCGGGCTGTACCTATAACGACATCGTCGACCGCGATTTCGATGCGGCGGTGGCGCGCACGCGCGGCCGCCCGATCCCCTCCGGCGCCGTCAGTGTGCGCAATGCGTGGCTGTTCACCATCGGGCAGTGCTTGGTCGGGCTGATCGTGCTGCTGCTACTGAACCGGATGGCAATCATCCTCGGCTTTGCCTCGCTGGTGCTGGTGGCGGCCTATCCGTTCATGAAGCGCATCACTTGGTGGCCGCAGGCGTGGCTGGGACTGACCTTCAACTGGGGCGCGGTGCTCGGTTTTGCGGCGCAAACCGGTGGCGTCGATATCGGTGACCTCTATCTCTACGCCGGGCTGTTCTTCTGGACGCTGGGTTACGACACCATCTATGCCCATCAGGACAAAGACGACGACGCCCTGATCGGGGTGAAATCGACGGCGCGGCTGCTTGGCAAGCGCACCCGCGAGTGGATTCTCGGTTTTTATGCGGTCGCCTTCACACTGATCCTGGCGGCGGGATTTACCGAGCACACGGGTGGGGTGTTCGTTTTCCTGATGCTGGCAGCAGGCGCCCACATGATGTGGCAAGTGCGCGAACTCGAGATCGACAATTCGGCAAAATGCCTGAAATTGTTTCACGCCAACCGCGAAACCGGCGCCTTGATCGCGGCAGCAATGGTGATTTCGACCTGGGTTGGGTGACGGCTTACGCTGCCACGGGCTTCTGCGCGCGCTGACCGATGGCGAGCCAAGCGGCTTGCGAGGCGGTGTGCAAACCATCGACCAAGCGCGGCACTTCGGCGTCGTCGCTGCACTGACAAGCGCGTTCGAGTTGCTCGGAGAGCGCACACACCCGCATGGCGCCGAAGGTGCCGGAATTCGACTTCAGATCGTGCGCTTCGTGGCGGATGGTGTCGAAATCGAGCTTTTCAGCCGCCGCTTCGATGCGCTGCAAGGTGCCGCGCGTGTTGGAAAGATAGGCCAGCAGCATGGCGTTGTAGCGGTCCGGCGGCAACACCTTGGCGAGCGCGTCGAGCTTTTCCTCGTCGAGTTCGGAGACCTCCTGCTGCGCCGGTTCGCAGTCACCGCCATCGTCTTCTAGCCACAACTCGGCCGAAGAGAACCGCGCGATGACGGCTAGGAAGGTGTCCGGATTGATCGGCTTGGTGACGAATTCGACCATGCCGGCCGCGGTACAGGCATCCTTGTCCTCGCGCATGGCGTTGGCGGTCATCGCCACGATCGGGACGCTGCCGGCCGGTGGCGGCAGTGCCTTGATGATTTTCGACGCCTCGATACCGCCCATGCGCGGCATCTGCATGTCCATCAGGATGACGTCAAAGCTACCCGACTTGGCCACTTCCACCGCCTGCACGCCGTCGCCAGCGACCTCGACCGCATAGCCCGCCGATTCAAGCAGCGTGCGCGCGACCATGACGTTGATCTCGTTGTCCTCGGCGAGCAACACGCGGCCGCGGCTCCTGATCGGTTCCGGAACGTCCTCGACGGCGGCCGGTTCGGAGGGTGCGGCGAGCGCGTCCGGCGCGGTGACCAGTGGAATCGACGCGGCAATCGCCGCTTCTGTGCGCGTGTCGGATTGCAGATTCTGCACCAGAGTCGTTTCGCGCACCGGCTTGGTCAGCACGGCATCGACACCGACCTTGCATTCCGACTGGAGCACCTTACCGATCGAAGACGCCATCACGATCCGTGTCCGGACGAGCGATGCGTTGGACCTGATCTTGGCCGCCACCGCCTCACCGGAAAGGCCTGGCATGGCGTGATCGAGCAGCACGGAGTCATAAGGCTCACCCGAAGCTTCCGCCATCACCAGTGCGCCCAAAGCGGCCGGGCCGTCGCCCGCCTCGCCGACGACAGCGCCGTGCGCCTCAAGCTGGCTCTTGAAGATCATGCGATTGATGGCGAGGTCGTCGACCACCAGAATGCGCTTGCCGGACAGCACATCGTCTCGGCTGGTGTCGGCCACATTGGCGTTCGGCAATTCGATCTCGAACCAGAACACGCTGCCGCCACCTTCGTGGTCGGCCACGCCGATCTCGCCATTCATGAGGTGGATGAGCTGCATGCAAATAGACAGGCCCAGGCCGGTGCCGCCGTATTTGCGCGCAATCGTATTGTCAGCCTGCTGGAATTTCTTGAACAGCCGGCCCTTGGCGTCGTCGCTGATGCCGATGCCGGTGTCTTCGATGCAGACCTTCAGCTTGGTCTTGCCGTCGGCGCCGGGCTGCGAGGTCATCAGCAGCGCAACATGGCCCTTCTCGGTGAACTTGATGGCGTTGGTGAGAAGATTGAGGAACACCTGTCGCAGGCGCGCGGCATCACCCATGAGAGCGCGGTGAGCGCCGCGATCGGCATATCCGACCAGTTCGATGTTCTTCTCGGACGCGCGCGCCGACAACAGCTCGATGACGTCTTCCACCACCGTCTGTGGCATGAACTCGGCCTCTTCCAGATCGACCTTGCCGGCTTCGAGCTTGGAGATGTCGAGGATGTCGTTGATGATCGAGAGCAGGCAATCGGCCGACAGACGCATCGCCTCGGCATATTGGCGCTGTTCGGGCGCCAACTTGGTGCGCAGCAGAAGTGCGTTCATGCCGATGATGCCGTTCATCGGCGTGCGGATTTCGTGGCTCATCGAGGCGAGGAAGGTGCTCTTGGCCTGGTTCGCCGCATCGGCCTGGTCGCGCGCCTGACTGAGAAGAATCTCGCGCTCGCGCAGCTTGTCGGTCGTGAAGTAGTGCTGGATGTGCTCTTCCACCACCCTGGCGAGCCTGGCCAAACGCCGCCGCTCGTCGCCGTCAAGCTGGCGCGTGGCCCGGCCGTAGAGGCAGAGCGCCCCCAAGCCTGCGCCTTCTTTGTCTTTCAGCGGAATGCCGACAGCCGAGCGGAAACCGCCAGCCTCCGGCAGCAGCGGGCCTTCGTCGAGGTCACAAAATTCCACGATGTCGCCTGCGGCGAACACCGCATCGGTCAGCGTGCCTTGGCGCTGTGAGCGTAGCGCGCCTTCATGCCCCGAGCAGATCGTGACAAGGCGGTCGTCTTCGACGAGATTGACCGAGACCACATCGCCGCCGACGACGTCTTGCACGATCGCGCAAAGATTCTCGATCCCGCCACGACGATTACCGTGTTCGAGATCGATTCCGCTCTTCGCACTCGTTTGCAGACTCGGTCTTGTCACCGCCGCTCCCCCATTACGCGGTTTATCCCACCCACGCGCGTCGGCCCGCCGTAAGCAGGTCTCGTGAAAAGGACACTAGAGACGAGGCTTCAAGGAACCGTTGCTTTCTCCGACCGGCGGATGAAAAGCGTTCAATTGGCTAGCAGATGGTTAGCGTTAGGCCGAAACTGTCTCAGGCTGATACAACTCAGCGGCAAGCACGCGGAAAATCCCGCCGCCCGGCGATATCCTGAGCGCCGGATTTCGGCGTCGCATGTCCATGAAGGTCATCGCCATCACCGGCGGCATGACGGTGAAGATGATCACTGCCGAATAGCCGTATTTTTTATGTGGGAATACGGCCATATACGCATGCGACTATTTTGCGCCCTTGAATTAAACTAAACTGGTTACTTCGCTTCGGCTGCGCCGTAATTTTCGCGCCGATCGAACAGAAAAAATGGCCGGACCGTCCGGCCGAGGAGCATGCCGTGGTTTTTGACAAAGCCAGTTTCATCGACGAAAAAGCCATTTATACCGCCCTCGAAGAGGGCAAGCGCGCGGTCAGCCGCGATGCGGTGGAAGCCATCATCAAGAAGGCGGAGCAGGCGCACGGCCTGACCCTTTCTGAAGTCGCGATTCTGCTCAACGTGCACGATGCCGAACTGGTCGAAGAGATCTACAAATGCGCCAAGGCGATCAAGCGCAAGATTTACGGCCGCCGCCTGGTGCTGTTCGCACCGCTCTACATTTCCGACTACTGCATCAATTCCTGCGTCTACTGCGGCTACGGCCAGGGTCATAAGTTCGCCCGCCGCCGCCTGACCATGGACGAAATCAAGGCCGAGACGCTGGTGCTCCTCAACATGGGCCACAAGCGCCTCGCCATGGAAGCGGGCGAAGACCCCGTGAACTGCCCGATCGACTATGTGCTCGACGCCATTGGCGCGGTCTATTCGGTCGAGACCAAGAACGCCAACATCCGCCGCATCAACATCAACATCGCGGCAACGACGGTAGAGGATTACAAGAAGTTAAAGGCGGCCGAGATCGGCACCTACATCCTGTTCCAAGAGACCTATCACCGCGAGACCTACGCCCGCGTGCATCCAAAAGGGCCGAAGCACGATTACGACTGGCACACCACCGCTTTCGACCGCTCCAACGCCGCCGATATCGACGACAACGGCGCCGGCGTCTTATTCGGCCTTTACGATCACAAGTTCGAAGTGCTGGCGCTGATGCAGCATGCCGAGCATCTCGAAGCCGAATTCGGCTGCGGCCCGCACACGATTTCGGCGCCGCGTATCCGCCCGGCCGGCGGCATCAATCTCGACAGCTTCCCCTATCTCGTCTCTGACGACGAGTTCAAGAAACTGATCGCCATCATCCGTATGGCTGTGCCTTACACCGGCATGATCATTTCCACCCGCGAAGAAGCGAACCTGCGCAACGAGCTTTTGGAGCTGGGCATCTCGCAGCTTTCCGGCGGCTCCTGCACCGGCGTCGGCGGCTACTGCGAAGAGAACGCTAAGGGCGTGCGGCCGCAGCCGACCCAGTTCAAGGTCAACGACGAACGCCCGCTCGATCAGGTGATGTACGACATCGCCGAAGCCGGTCACCTGCCCTCGTTCTGCACTGCGTGCTATCGCAATGGCCGTACCGGCGACCGCTTCATGGCAGTGGCCAAGTCGGGCGAAATCCAGAACCTGTGCCAGCCCAACGCGATTTTGACGCTGAAGGAATATCTGGTCGATTTTGCTTCGCCGCATACCAAAGCGCTGGGCGAAAAGATCATCGCCGAGCATCTGCAGCAGATTCCCAATCCGAAGCTGCGCCAGGTCACCGAAGACCGGCTTAAGCAAATCGAAGGCGGCAAGCGCGACCTTTATTACTAGCCGCGTCCCTCCGGCGGCGGCCGAATCGCCCTACTCTCGCGACGAGAGTTTCCGGGGGCATCGGCGTGAAAACGGCGTTGATCAAAGGCCAGAGCCGCTACGGGGCGCTACGTCATTTCGTGGATGTGGTGGCCGAGGCAATCGAAGCGCGCGGCGACGAGGCCGTCGTGCTCGATTTGACCACCTTCCGCACTGACGAGTTGGGCGAGCGCCTGGAAGCCGCCGGCCCGCTCGATCTGGTGCTGACCTTCAATATTCTCGGCAACTATCGCGACCCCAAGGGCCACACGATTTTCGAAATCACTGGCGCACCGCACGTCACCCAACTCGTCGATCATCCGCTGCATCATATGGAGCGGCTCAAGAGCACGCCGTTCGAGGCCGGTATTCTGGTCGTCGATCACAGCCATCAGCGTGCGATCAACACGCTGTTCGGGCCCGGCCGCTTTGCCCATGTCGGGTTTTGTCCGCATGGCGCGCTGGGCTACCCAGCCGCGATGCCTGCCGACGCGCACGCCTATGCTGCCGAACGCCCGATTGAAGTGCTGTTCTGCGGCACCTGCTATCGGCCGGCGCCGTCGCAGATCGACGAATTGCCCGATCAGGTAAAGACGATCGTCACGACGGCCATCGAAGCGGCATCCGACCGCGACTGGGTCCCGGCACTCGATGCCTTCGACACGGCGCTGAGGGCGTTCGGCATTCCGCTGGACGCGCCCCATCTCGGGCCGGAAGAGCGCGAGGGTATCGTAGCCTTGCGCAGTCTCGCCTATATCGCCGACGATTGGGTGCGATCGGCGCGCCGCATGCGTCTTCTCGAACAGGCTGTCCGCAGTGGCTTGGCTCTGACCATCGCCGGTGAAGGGTTCGAGGCGTTCGCGCGCCAGCCGAACGTCGACGTGCGCGGCCCGGTGGCGACGGCGGAAATCCCGGCGCTGATGCGGCAGAGCCGGATCGTGCTCAACGCCAACGCCAATTTCGGCGAAGGCAGTCACGAACGCACCCTGACCGCGATGCTGGCCGGAGCCGTGACCGTGACCGATACCAGCACGTTCTACGACACCGAATTCAAAGACGGCGCCGAGATCATTGAATTCCGCTGGTCCGCTTTGGATGCAACCCTGGCGCGGATCAAAGCCCTCGCCGCCGACCAAGACGCACTGTTCGAAATTGCTAAAGCCGGACAGGCCGCGGTCGCCGCTGGGCATCGTTGGCAGCATCGCATCGACCACTACTACGCTGCCGGACGGGCCGCCGCGGCAGCAAGCCGGTAGACCGGACCGCCCTCTTGCATTTTCTTTGCGTCGCCGTATACTTTGCATTGCAAAGTACGTCTCGGGCGGGAGAAACGGATGCGCGATATCGACAAGGCGTTGGCGGATATCTGCGAAATTCGCAGCCAGATCGCCTCCAACACCGCCTTCCGCGGCTACGGCCCGGTGGCGATCTCGATTACCGGCATCCTCGCGCTCATCACCGCGACCGCCCAAACCCTGCTTCCCATCGCTGGCACGCCTCTTCTCTACTGCGGCGAATGGATGGCAACCGCCGTCGTGTGCGGTGCCGTGGTGCGCATCGAGATGCAAGGTCGCTCGCGCCGCCTGCATTCGAGCCTCGCCGACACCATGATCGATCAGGCGATTGAGCAGTTTCTGCCCGCCACCGCCGCCAGCTTTTTCATGCCACTGCTGCTGGTGCACTTCGTGCCGGAGAACACTTGGATGATGCCGGGTCTGTGGCAACTGTTCGTCAGCCTCGGCATCTACGCCTCGCTGCACAACCTGCCGCGCAGCATGTTCTATGCCGGGGCGTTCTATTTGATTTCCGGCTTCACCTGCCTGCTCTGGGCCAGCCAGACGCACGAACTGTCGCCATGGCTGATGGGCGTGCCGTTCCTGATCGGCCAGGCGCTGATGGCCACGCTCCTCTATTTCGCTGCGGGAGAAACCGATGGCGAAGACTGAGGCGCCCTTCGCCTTTGAAGGGCTCGACCGGGTGATGCACGAAAAGGCGCGGCTCGGCGTGCTGTCGTCACTTATCGCCCATCCGAAGGGCCTCGCCTTTGGCGATCTCAAAGCGCTTTGCGGGCTGACCGACGGCAATCTCAGCCGCCATCTGCAGGTGCTGCAGGAAGCAGGCCTGGTCGAGATCAATAAGAGCTTCGCGAGCAACCGGCCGCAAACGACGATAAAAATGACCAAGAGCGGCCGCAAACGCTTTCTCGAATATCTGGCACTGCTTGAACAAGTGGTACGCGATGCCGCCACAACGGCGGGCGAAGATTTTGGCGCGGCGCGATTGAAAGTCGTGCCGGGCTGAGGACTCTTTTTTTGAAAGGATTCTTTGCAATGCCAAGTTCCCTCCAACGCAAAGAGATGCTGCATGTCGCCGCGATCATGGACGGCAACGGGCGCTGGGCACGGGCGCGCGGGCTGCCCCGCCGCGAAGGTCATCGCGCCGGCATCGAAGCCTTGCGGCGGATCGTCAAGGCGGCGCCCGACGCCGGTATCGGCACCCTTACGGTACATGCGTTTTCCGCCGCCAACTGGAAACGTCCACCGGAAGAAGTCGCTGATCTGCTCAAGCTGTTCGAACAGTATCTCGACAGCGAAACCGAAGCGCTGGTCGCCGACGGCGTGCGGCTTTCCTTCATCGGCCGCCGCGACCGGCTGCCGGAAAATCTCGTTGCCGAGATGACGCGGACGGAAGCGGTGACCGAATGGGGCGATGCCCTCACTTTGCGCGTAGCGCTTGATTATTCCGCCCGCGAGGCGATCGTCGCTGCGGTGAAAAGCGGCGTCACGCCGGGGCCGGACGTCGATCTTCTCATTCGCACCAGCGGCGAACAACGGCTGTCGGATTTCCTTCTGTGGGAATGCGCTTACGCCGAATTGTATTTCATCGAGAAGAACTGGCCGGATTTCGCTGCCACCGATTTGACCGCGGCGCTGACAGCGTTTCGCGCCCGCGAACGGCGCTTCGGGGCGCTGGCGCAAGCGGCGGAGTAATGCGCGCCAAAGCAGGCCGAAGCGTTAACCGCGGGGCGGGTCTTCCGGGGGACGGAACGGGAACTGGCGCCGGGTACCATGATGGCGTAAACCGTCGTCCCAGAAATGACCGAGCCCCTCGCCTTCATTCGCGCCAACGCAATGCTGCAAGCGCCGCCGCTGGTCCCCGAAATCCGCCTGCACTTGGCCAACGAAGTCCTGCCGCTGTGGTACAAAACCGAAGCAGAGCTGGGGCGCGAAGGCGTGCCACCGCCCTATTGGGCCTTTGCCTGGGCCGGCGGACAGGCCCTGGCACGCTATGTTCTCGACCACGGCGTTGCTGGAGCAACCGTGCTCGATTTTGGCTCCGGCTCGGGATTGGTCGCGATTGCAGCGGCCAAAGCCGGGGCTAAGTCGGTGCTGGCGGCCGATATCGATCCCTTCTCCGCCGCCGCCATTCGCCAGAACGCGATCGACAACAATGTGGTGGTGGACGTCACGACCGACGACGTGATCGGGCGCGAGGGGCCGTGGGACGTCATCCTGATCGGCGACATGTGTTACGAGCGCCCGCTCGCCGAACGCCTCACCGCTTGGCTGAAAACCCGCGCCCGCGCCGGGGCAATTGTTTTGATCGGCGATCCGGGGCGGACCTATTTCCCGACATCCGGTGTCGAAAAACTGGCGACCTATAACGTGCCGACGTCGCGCGAATTGGAAGACCGCGACATGCGCGAAACCAGCGTTTTCCGGCTGACGGCTTGACTCATCCAAGGGCTAAGGCTACAAAAGAACAAAAGGGGAACTCTGCCTATGCCGATCGACGGAACCATGGATTATATCGAGTTGCCGGTGTCCGACATGCCGGCGACCAAAATCTTCTACAAGAACGTGTTCGACTGGGGCTTCACCGATTACGGGCCGGATTACGCGGCATTCGAGGCCTGCGGGCGCGACGGCGGCTTCAATGCCGAACGCAAGGTTGTGCAAGGCGGTGGGCCACTGCTGGTGCTCTATTCCAACGACCTCGAGGCCACCGAGGCGAAGGTCAAAGCCGCCGGCGGCGAGATCATCGGCCACGAGAAATTCCCGGGCGGGCGCCGCTTCAGCTTCCGCGATCCGAACGGCAACGAACTCGCCGTCTGGACCCGGAAGTAAGCGGCAATTACCGTTCCGAAAGATCGCCCTTCATCGCAGCCTTCGAGGCACGCGTCAGCTTGAAGATCGTGCCGCTGAGGAGCAGCAACGCGATCAGGTTCGGGATCGCCATCAGCGCGTTCATGATGTCGGCGATGGTAATGATGGTCTTGAACTCGATCACCGAGCCGATGAACACGAAGGCCACCCAGAGATAGCGGTAGGGCGTGATGATCTTCTCGCCGAACAGGTATTGGGCGGCGCGCTCGCCGTAATAGCTCCAGCCCAGAATGGTGGTGTAGGCGAACAGGATCGAGCCGACCATCACCACCCAACGCCCGCCCCACATGCCGCCGCCGAAGGCCAGCATCGACAGTTCGGCACCGGATTTTCCGGTCTCCCAGGCCGCAACCATATGGGTGGTGCCGTCGGCCATCGTCATCGGCACATGCACGGTCACGATCACCAGCGCGGTGATGGTGCAGACGAGAATGGTGTCGATGAAGGTGCCGAGCATGGCGATCATGCCGAGCCGCACGGGATCGTTGCCGCGCGCGGCGGCATGGGCGATCGGCGCACTGCCGAGACCGGCTTCATTGGAGAAGATGCCGCGCGCCACGCCCTGCTGGATGCCGATCCAGATGCCGGCACCGGCGAAGCCGCCCACCGCCGCGGTCGGCGTGAAGGCGTTGCGGACGATGAACAGCAGGCCTTCCGGCACATCGGCGATGTTGGAGAAGACGATGAACAGGCCGCCGATGATGTAAAACAGCGCCATGAACGGCACCAGATGCTCCGACACCCGGCCGATGCGTTTGACGCCGCCGATGATGACGAGGAACGTCAGCACCATCATCACCGCGCCGGTCTGCCACGCCGGAATGCCGAGATTGCCGTTGACGACATCGACCACCGCTTTGGCCTGGAACATGTTGCCGATGCCGAATCCGGCGATGGTCGCGAAGAAGGCGAACGCGAAGCCGAGCCAGGCCCAGTGGCGGCCGAGTCCGTTCTTGATGTAGTACATCGGCCCGCCGACATGGTTGCCCTTGGTGTCGGTTTCGCGGAACAGGATGGCCAGGACCGCCTCGCCGTATTTGGTGGCCATACCGACCAGGGCGGTCATCCACATCCAGAACACCGCGCCCGGACCGCCGATCGCGATCGCCGCCGCCACACCGACGATATTGCCGTTGCCGATGGTGGCCGAGAGCGCCGTCATCAGCGACTGGAACGGCGTGATGTCACCCTTATCGGAATCGATAATCTTGCGCCCCAGCATCAACAGACGGAAACCCGTCCATATCCGCCGGATCGGCATCAGGTAGAGGCCAAGGGTCAGGTACAGGCCAGTGCCGAGCAACAGCACCAGCATGGCCGGCCCCCAGACCACGCCATCAACGGCGTCGAGCCACGCAGTGATGCTGGCTTCCCAGCCGGCCGCCTTGTCCATACCCCGCCCCAGTTCGCGTTATCGTCGCAACAAACATGTCCTGCTTTGCGCCGGGGCGCAAATCCGGTGGCACCTGATGAAACCTTATTGCGGCAGATCCATCGGCGGTGGTTCGTGGCCGCGCACATCCATGCCGTTGCGCAGCTTAGAGTGGCGGCTTCCGTAGAAGATGTAGAGCAACGCCCCGACCACACCGTAGACGATCAAGATATAAAGTGCGATCGGATCACGCGGGATGTTGTAGGTGGGCACCGGGGCTCCCGGCACCGGCGTCGAGAAGACACTGAACAGCATGCCGATCAGGTCCTTGCCCACCGCGGCGCCGGTGATGTCGAGCAGGATCGGCCCAATCATCAGCACGACGCAAAACAGGGCGCCGAGGATCGGCGTCCAGGGATAGAACGGTACCTTGAACGGACGCGGCAGGTCGGGCTCGGCCCGCCTCAGATAGATCACGCTGACGCAGACGATGGAGAACGCCAGCGCCGTGCCGATACTGACGATACTGCCCATGACGTCGAGTGGCAGCACGGCGGCGGCGAATGCAATCAAAGCGCCGAGCAGAACCGTGCCCGCCGCCGGCGTCCGGAACGTCTTGTTCACGCGGCTGAAGATTTCGGCGATCAACCCGTCCTTGGCCATTTGATAGAAGACGCGGGTTTGGGCATAGCACAGCACCAGCATCACCGAGGTCAGCCCGGTGAAGGCGCCGATCTTGATGATGAAAGAAAACAGGTTGAGGTGATGGCTCGCATTCAGCGGCCAGGCGATCAGCGCCCAGCTCGGGTTCATGCGGTCCACCGCAATGGCGATCGGATCGGGCACGTTGAGAGACCGGAACGGAACCACGCCGGTGAGTACCGCGGACACCGCCATGTAGATGACGGTGCAGATCGCCAGCGATCCCAGAATGCCGATCGGCAAATCGCGTTGCGGGTTCTTGGCCTCGCCCGCCGCCGTCGAAACCGCTTCGAACCCGATATAAGCGAAGAAGACGTAGGACGCCGCACGCAGGATGCCCTGCCAGCCGTAATGGAAGCTGCCCTCATTGGCCGGAACGAAGGGATGCCAATTGGCGGGATCGAGATAGCTGAGGCCGATAACGACAAAGGCCAGCAAAACGCTGACCTTGACCACCACGATCACATTGTTGAACCGCGCCGATTCCTTGATGCCGATCA
>WSSedL1CaDRAFT_10000265_pt1 | contig 36820 bp, 34 predicted proteins | sample WetSurSL1Cattail_FD_9464 | JGI IMG/M metagenome (IMG submission 9464)
GATGCCGCAAGACCGATAATCTCGAAGCCGGCATACGANAAGATAACAATCAGCATACTTCCGGCAATGCTTTTGATACCGCCGGGTATTAAGGGTTCCCTGCTTAATTCTCCTACTCCAATTGCTCCTTGACCCCCTATTAGGCCTGCTATGAGTAATAATGCCAGTACAATAAAGGCTACAACTGCAAAAATCTTAATGATAGCCAGACTGCTTTCCAACTTACTGAGTTTATCCGCTCCAAGCAAATTCAAGAGAGTTACCAGGATAATGATGATGCCTCCGAGAATCGGTATCGAGGTCCGTGGATACCATCCCTTGATCAGAATGGCAGCGGCCGTCGCTTCGCTGGACATCGCAAGCACCATTCCGGTCCAATATACCCACCCCAGGACAAAACCGGCTCCGAGGCCAAATACCTTTGCAGTAAACGTATAAAATGAACCGGAATCCGGATTAGCCACTGTCATTTCCGATAGTGCAAACAAAACAAAATAAATCAGGATGCCACCCACGATGTACGAAATAACAATGGCAGGTCCTGCCGCCCGAACTGCCACTGCCGATCCCAGGAAAAACGACGCCCCAATCACGGAGCCCAGCGCCATCATAGTAAGCTGCAAAGCCGATAGACCCTTTTCATGCTTCTTCATTCAAGTATCCTCCATCTAAGTAATCATATAGATAATTTCAATTAATCTATCCATATTATCTCTTAAATCATAGGAATACATTCTATGAATACCGACTTATTTATCGAAGATATATAGTTCCTGTAATATGCCCTTTTCTATCACGCAATGGTATGAATTCATTTCACTGGCAGCTGTCCTCTCATAATCCTATGCATTCTTCATCCCTATGTTAACATGCAATAAATTAAGCCAAGTATATTATCCTTAGAAATATTATAAAAATAATCTTCCGCTTTATTTTCAATCAATCTTCTTTCAATCTCCGCTCGTTCATATTTACATCCCATAAGATTTTCTTTTAATTTATTGATATCATCTTTTGCAAAGAAATCCCCGTAGAAACTGATTTCCTCGATGATACCGTCCTTTACGAAGGAGCTTACAACAAGCTTTCCTCCATCAAATCTACTTTCTCTGGAAATATTAAAAGGTGGTGTTTTACCAAAATTCCACTCCCAACTTTCAAATTTCGATTCTTTTATTTGATTGATTCTTACCAGGTCTTCCTTTGTTAATGTATATTTTTGCATGTCTTTTAATAGGAAATCCAACATAAGATCTCTAAATTCAATACTCGACATTTGATGTTCTAAATGCTCCGCAATATTAGTCACTCTTTGTCTAACTGATTTGATACCTTTTGAAATAATCTTTTCGTCATCTACACATAATGCTTTCACGAGATTATCTATGCTCGTGTTAAATAATAATGATCCGTGATGTAACAACAAATTTCCTCTTATATATTGGGCATTTCCAGAGAACTTTTTTCCATCAATCAGCAGATCATTTCTGCCACTATGATATGCCTCAATTCCAATTGTTTTCAGTGCATTTATCATCGGCATTGTGAACTTATGAAAGTCAATATCCTTCGCTTGGGCATTTTTAAATAGAAAGGAGAATTGCCATCCTTCCATATCGGTGTAGATTGTTCCACCACCGGTAACTCTTCTGACTATGTTTATATTATTTTCTCTAGCAAAGTCCATATTTATTTCTTGCAACGCATTTTGATATTGTCCAATCATCAAGGTCGGTTGCGTTCGCCAGAAAATAAAATATTCTTCAGCAACAGAAAGTTCATACATCGCATAAGCTTCTAAAGCAAAATTAAAATAAGCATCGCAACTATTACTTTCTAAATAAACCATAGCATCACCCCTCACTCAAAACATTCATTCCTTCCACGGCGTTGTAAGAGCTTCGAACCAGAGGCCCACTAGCAACATATTTAAATCCTTTTTCAAGGCCGATTAACCGATATTCATCGAACTGCTCCGGTGTTATATATTCAACTACCCTAAGGTGTGCTTTGCTGGGTTGTAAATACTGTCCTATTGTTAGTATATCGCAATCCATTTCTCTCAAATCATCCATCACCGATTGTATCTGTTGCTTTGTTTCACCAAATCCTACCATGAGCCCTGATTTCGTATAAATGTGAGGATTATATTCCTTCACTCTTTTTAAAAGCTCTAGGGATCTTTCATAAGCGGCCATAGGCCTAACCTCATGATAGAGCTCCGGAACAGTTTCTATATTATGATTCAAAATATCAGGCTTTGCGTCCAAAACCGTATAAAGCGCAGTGATATCACCTTGAAAATCCGGTATTAAAACTTCAACAGAACTATGAGGTAGATATTCTCTAATATGATGAATCGTTTGAGCGAAAAACTCTGCCCCTCCATCCTTTAAATCGTCACGAGTAACACTCGTCACAACGATATGCTTTAAACCTAACTGTTTTGATGCTTTTGCGACATTTTCAGGTTCCTCCGGATTGAGTGGTTGAACTATCCCTTTCGTCACTTGGCAGAACCGGCAATTTCTCGTACAGTTCTCCCCAAGAATCATAAATGTCGCAGTCTTATTCTTAAAGCACTCCCCTATGTTAGGGCATGCTGCACCTTCACATACCGTATGCAAGGATAGGACCTTTAACAATTTCTCCATTTCCAGAATGTCATTTGTATTTGCTTTTATCTTTAACCACTCTGGTTTTCTTTGCACATCCATCGTTGGCTCCAATCTATTACTGAATTTTCACATTAAGGTAATATGCCTGCCCTTTTAAATTAGTTCCGGTACTAAGACTATTTTAATTCCTTTTCTTTCTTCCGCTAATTGAAAGGCTTGCTCTGCCTCACTAAATAGAAATCTATGTGAAATTAGTTCGTCAATTCTTTCTGTGTTTCTTATCAAATCGATCATTTCCGGAATTTCAAAATCATTGAAATTTCTTGATCCCTTTATTTCGATTTCCTTTACTATCAGTGTTTCAAATAAATCCATTGTTATCTTATTGCAAACACCTACTTGTATCATTACGCCTCTATTTTTCAAAATGCCAATATCATTTAAAATAGCAATCGCTGATCCGGAGCAATCTATGACTTTGTCCACACCTTTGCCGTTCGTTATTTCATTAATTCTCTCTTTGATGTTGCTCATTCCATTCACGAGATAGGTAGCTCCAAATCTCTCAGCCATTTTTAAACGTTCTTCGACAATATCTATCGCAATAACAATAGCGCCAAAGTGTACTGCACTTAGGATACAAAGGATTCCAAGTGGTCCGGTTCCTGAGATACAAACAATCTCTCCCTTTTTTATTTCTGCTTTTTTAACAGCGTGATAAGGAGTTCCCAGGGCATCCGTAATAAGTACACCTTGTTCAAAGGTTAGATCATCAGGCAGTCTTCTTAGAATCGTCTCAGGTACCGCTATATATTCTGCCATGCCTCCATCAACATCAAATCCTATGACACTGAGTTCCTCGCAAAAAATATAATCCCCTGCCAGGCAATATTCACACGTATTACAAGTGATATGGCAATTTAGGAAAACTCGATCTCCTGCTTTAAAGGTTTTGCAATGATTAACCTTTTCGATAATTCCTGATACTTCATGCCCCGGCGTAATTACAGATGGAACAGGATTGTGATATAGCATCTCAATATCCGTTCCGCAGATTCCTGCTGCCATAACTTTAATTAAAGCATATCCTTCTAGTAAATCAGGTACTGATTTTTCGATAACCTCCACATTTTTTTTACCGTCTAATAAAATAGCTTTCATAGGGGACACCTCACTTAGTTCTTCTAGTATATTTCTTCTATTTGTTATTTCTTCTATATTGTTATTCTCTCTATTAATAACTTTTCCTTTTATATTTGATCATACCCTGTTGCCCAGGGCACGATATCTTTTACAACCATTCTACTACTCGTTTTAAGAAGAAAAACTACACACTCTGCAATATCCTCGGGTAACATCCATTGGTCAGAATCGCAAGGCATATCTTGACTACGCAACATCTCCGTATCTGTAACTCCCGGGTAAATTGTACTTACCTTAACCAGATATTTTTTTGCTTCCTGATACAAGGCTTCAGACAATCCTACAATCGCATATTTAGATACGCTATAACTTGTAACCTCCGGTTTTGCACCCAAAGCTACTGTCGAGGATATATTAATGATATGACCTTCCTTATTTTTCTTCATTTCCTTTAAGGCGCATTGTGAGAGAAAAAATTGGGCCTTCAAATTAGTATCCATTGTTAAATCCCAATCTTTCTCCGTAACGCCAAAGATTCCATCCTTAATGATAACGCCTGCATTATTTATTAATATATCAACTTTTCCAAATTTTCTTATTACAATTTCAATCACGTATTTGATATTATTTATCACCCTGATATCAGACTGTACAATTTCACACTGAATACCAAAGGCCTCTACTTCCTCTTTCAGCTTTAATAATTGTTCTTCATTTCTGGCACAAGCAACAATATTACAGCCTTCTTTAGCAAGCGCAAGGGCAATTCCCTTACCAATCCCTCTGCTCGCTCCGGTAATTATCGCAACTTTATTCTTTAAAATCATTGGACTAACCTCATCTATACTTTGTCATTATAATTTATGAATTGCATGTCCAAAAACAGCATTTGCTGCTTCCATAACTCCCTCTGAAACCGTAGGATGAGCATGAACGCAATCCGCTATATCTTCGATACAGCATTCCGACTTCATAGCAAGCGCAAGCTCAGCTATCATGTCAGTAGCATGAGAACAATACAGATGTGCTCCAAGAACCTGCCCATACCGTTTATCAGCAATAATTTTAATAAATCCTGAGGTCTCACCTTCAATGAGTGATTTACCATTTGCAGCCATCGGAAAGGTTCCGATCTTTATATCAAGCTCTTTTTTTAGCGCTTCTTGTTCCGTTAAACCAACCCAAGCAATTTCCGGTGTAATATAGATACATTGTGGAATTCCGCTATAATCCATATGTTTGTCTTCACCGCATATATTTTCTATTGCAATAATTCCTTCTTCGCTCGCTGTATGTGCTAGCATGGATTTGCCGTTGAGATCTCCAATCGCATAAAGTCCGGTAATGTTGGTTTGTAGTCTATCATTTGTCTGAATCATACCTCTGCTATGGACTATTCCTAGCTTCTCCAACATTTCTATGTTGACTGCTGATTTTCGTCCCGTGGATATTAATACCTGAGCTGCGCTAACCTCGAACTCTTTATTATCTTTTTCATAGAGGACTGAGTTTTCCTGGATTTTTTTGACCTTAGCTCCGGTGATTATTGTCAAACCCAATTTGGTAAGATCTTTGGTCACTGCCTTGATAATTTCTTGATCCGCATTGAATAAAATACTATCCATCATCTCAATAATCGTTACCTTAACACCGAAAGAATTTAGCAAAAATGCAAATTCAATACCAATCACACCACCACCAACAATAACTAGCTTTTCAGGTAACTTAGATAACTGAAGCAGTTGATCACTGGTGATCACTATTTTGTGTTGGATTCCATCAATAGGCGGTAATACCGGTTCTGAACCAGTCGCGAGTATGATATTCTTGGCTATATATTCTATACCCTTTGCCACTATCGTATTTTTGTTAATAAGTGTTGCTTCTGAACGAATTAGTTCTATCTTATTTGCACTTATGAGCATCTCAATACCACCGACCAAATGGTCAACAATGCCCTCTTTATGTTCCATTACTGTCGTCCAGTCAAAGGATATATTATCGTAATGTATACCATATTTCTTAGAATCCTTCGCATAATTGTAAATCGATGCTGATTTCAACAATGCTTTTGTAGGAATGCAGCCTTTGTTTAGGCATACACCACCGAGCTTTTCCTTTTCAAATAATATTGTTTTAAGTCCCCTTTGAGCTGCCTTAATTGCTGCAACGTACCCTCCGGGACCTCCTCCAATAATCGCTACATCATAGGTCATAATTATATTCTCCCTTTCTATAAGCTCATATCTATTATAACTTCGATTCCTTCCCCTCTACGAAGAAGTTGGATACCATCTTCTAACTTCTCAAGAGGGAACGTATGTGTTACGAGTTCTTTTAAATCTAGCACACCACTCTCTAATATTTGAACCGCCTTCGGAAATGTAGCATTTGCCAGCCAAGTCCCAAGAACAGAAATTTCCTTGAAAATAATCTCGCTTTGCGTAACTTCCGGATGAGCCATTTTATTAACTCCGAACAAAAGTACCTTACCACCTTTTCGTACTACTTTAATCGCTGCGGGTAATTGAGATCCTACAACATCAATAGCGAAATCACTACCGATCACCGTCTTTTCTTTTACAAAGGAATCCAAATCATTTTCCATCGGATTAATCGCATAATCCGCACCGGATTTCAAGGCATATTCTCGCCTTAATTCACTAGGCTCAGATACAATAATGGGATAAGCGCCAGAGGCTTTCATTAACTGTACAAATAATAGTCCGATCGGCCCTGCACCAATGATTGTTACACTATCCCCCGGATTAGCTTTGATTTTATTAATTCCATTGACCGTACAAGCGAGTGGTTCTGCAAAAGCAGCTATTTCTGCCGGTAAATTATCTGAAATCTTATAGGCAACTTTCTCAGATACTCTTGTATATTCGCAAAATCCGCCTTCTCCACCTAGCCCCATAGGGATTATATTTTCACATTGATTCGGAAGATTCATCTGACAATATTTACACACTCCACAGTAATCGTTGGGATTAACAACAACACGATCTCCAACCTTAAAGTTGATTACACTTTCTCCGATCTCAATAATTTCACCTACAAGTTCATGTCCTAGAATATGATTTGGCTCCATATCATATCCCGGTGGAACGGATAACACATGTACATCTGTCCCACAGATAGAGCACACCTCTATTTTAAGTATCATATCATCACCCTTTTGGATCTTAGGTATTTCAACTTTCTTAATTGTTATAACGCCATTACCTTCAAAAATGGCTGCTCTCATTGTTCCCTTCATATTTATTGCCTCTCTTTCTCAGATTAAAAAGTCACACCGGATTCCAGAATAATATTAGCATAAGCTTTACATTCGCCGGTTCTGACCACTGCTTTTGAATGAGCTGATTCTTCCTTCAACTTCTCATGTGATACTTCTGTAATCTGATCTTTGTTAAAAAGTTCGTGAAGTGCATCATACAAATCCATATTAACTTCTTTCATCTCAGAGGCAATCGTCACCTTTTGAATTTCTAATTCTGTTAATACAGCCTTAAGAACGTCAATAAACTTTGGCAGACCTAGACTAATTGCCAAATCAATTCGTTCAACATTATCGGGAACAGGAAGACCTGCGTCCCCGATTGTCAGTGTATCAAAATGTCCCATACAAGAGATAACTCTTGAAATGTCGCTATTTAGAAGGGTTGTTTTTTTCATAGATACCTCCATTACGCCGCATCACTTACGAATAGTTATATGCATGTTAAAGTGTTTTTCCAGAACATTATTACCTCTTTAAAATGATTGGTAAATTATATTTATGTGTTTCCCACTCATAGGTTTTCGTAGGCCAGAATTGCCCACACGATATCACTTCACCACCGGCTTTATTGCTAATACAAAGTTCTTCCGTTTTAGCACCTCTTAAGGTGATGAAATAATCTGTTGGCATCTTTTCTTTTATGGTTTCCCCATTCATAAAGGGTTGTGCAGAGCCCAAAAAGTATCCGGTAACGCCTCCCGGGTAGTGATTTTCCCATTCATCGGCATAGCCACTATCCTTTAATAACTTTCTCCTCACTTCAAAAATATCACGAAAGGGGTGACCCGGTATTGTCATTGCCATTGCTTGAGCCTGAAGTATATTTAGTAATTCATATTTTTCATAAAGCTCCTCTGTCAAGCTATCGTCGAAACTTATCATGCGTGTTATATTGGCATGCAACCCATTTCGTTCTGCTGCAACATGTACTAGCACAGTTTTATCAACCTTTTTAAGGGATGCCACCGGATGGCGATAACGTTCTATTCTTTCATCACTTCCTACCAATAAAACTTTAGGTAACATATTCCTTTTTGCATATTCATAGGATAATTCCGCTTCAATCGCAACTTCAGTCATACCTGGTTGTATTTTTAAAGCTACTTGATATAATATTTCATCCACATCTGAGCCGATGTCTTTGTACCTGCTGATCTCATGTTTTGTTAAAGGATAATGCAACCAATAGATATCCCAAGTTCTACAATCCGCACCTGCAATATCCGTATCGGAAAGGACCTTTTTATTACCGATGATCTCCATGGCTTTTTCTGTGGGGAATTTTTCAAACCATTTTAAAGAAATTTTTTCAATATCTAACCCTTGAAGTTCATCATCGTAAATTCGATCCAAATCCATATACTGAGCGATTAAGAAGATTTTTTCTCTTGTGATTAGCAATACACCAAAGCCGATATCGGTATTTCTTAATACTTTATTGTCTCCACCACAGGTGAACCAGGCAAAATTTTCACGCCGAGATAAAATTGCCGCGTCATAACCCTGTTGCTCCATATATCCATAAAGTCTTTCTTTCTTTTCTAAAAAGTCTTTCCTCAATGGAGTATTCATATTGACTCCTAACCGTGTGCTTTAGCACACATTTTAATCAAGAAGTGTGATGATGTTTTTCTTCACACTTCTTCCATCCGTGTGCTTTAGCACACATTTAATCAGAATTTATTGAGTCATCATTTCTCCGGCACTCACGATGATTGCTTCTCCCGTAATGTGGTCGGCTAATGTTGAAGATAAAAACAATACTGCTTTCGCCTGATCCTCGACCGTTCCAAGTTTCTTCAAAGCTGTTTTATTAATCCATTCCTGTTCAATTTCTCTACTTGTTATAAAGTTTTTGCGAACCATCTCCGTATCGGTTGCTCCGGGACAGACAGCGTTGACATTAATTCCATATTCGCCCAATTCCAATGCGCACACCTTAACGAAGCCATTAAGTGCCGATTTCGTAGAACAATAAGCCGCCTCTTCTCTGGTAGGTTTTTTCCCTGAACAGGAGGAGATGTGTACTATCTTTCCACTTTTTTGCTTGATCATCACCTTCGCTACTGCTTTTGTGATTAAAAAGGCACCCTTCATATTAATCTCAAATATCTTGTCCCATTGATCTTCTTGCATATCAACCACTAAGGAATGCATTAAGATACCTGCGCTATTACACAATACATCAATTCTATCAAATTCTTTTAAAGTTTCTGACACCGCGGCATCTATATCTTTCGAAGATGAGATATCCATCTTCATACCGATGCACTTTTGTCCACTTTGAGTTGTTATCTCTCTCGCCGCCTCTTTCACTTTTTCTTCATTCAAATCACACAAGACAACAGTTGCGCCATTTTCAGCATAAATCATTGCCACTGCTTTGCCAATTCCTTGGGCTGCCCCGGTAACCAGTGTTATTTTATCTTTCACTAATCCATACATCGTAACCTCCATCCTGCCGGCATGCAGTACGTATAACTGAGCGAAAGGCACCTAAGTGAATGATGCCGAACTTCAACATCACAACCAATACCCAGAAGAAGTTTTTTCCTCAACCTAAGCCTTTTCACTTTTACAACATTGCTATATAAGAATGCTCTATATTATTTCTTAATTCTTTCATAAACTCAGCAGCCACTGCTCCGTCTATTAATCTATGATCGACAGAAAGCGTTATGGTCATCATTGGACGTATCACCATTTCACTATTTTGGACAACAACTTTCTCTTTTATCGTACCAATTGCCAATATTGCGGATTCAGGCGGATTAATGATGGCATAAAACTCATCAATTTCAGAATTTCCAAGATTACTGACTGTGAAATTACCACCCATATACTCTTCTGGCATAAGGTTTCCATTTCTAGCTTTTTCAACGAGCATCTCTGTTGTTTTTGCTATTTCCGTTAAACTGCAGCGATTCGCACCGTGAATCACCGGTACCACTAATCCATTCGTAACGCTAACCGCTACCCCAAGATTGATGTCATCAAAATATATGATTTCATCCTGGTCAAGCTGAGCATATAGGATTGGATGTTTCTTTAGCGTCACAACAATAGCTTTTAATAAAATATCAGTAAGTGTTATTCTTTGAATCGTACCTTTTGCATTTTCCTGTTTTAATGTACTTTTCAACTCTATTAAGGAGGTCGCATCTATTTCTGTTTTAAAATAAGTGTGTGGAATTGTTCGTTTACTTAAAGATAACCGTTCAGCGATTGCTTTTCTCATGGCAGATAACTTTTTCCTGTTCGCGTTACTTACAAAAATTGTTTTCTCCACTACTTTTACATCCACTACGGACGGCATAGTCTTTAATACATCAGCTTGAACAATTTTTCCTCTTGAGCCTGTTCCACTAATGGTGTCTAAGTCAATATCATTTTGCGATGCAATTTTTTTTGCAAGTGAGGTAGCTTGACCTTTACCGCTTGCGATCGCCTCTTCAACATCTTTTTTTCGTATGATTCCGTCTTTTGCTGAAGGTTTAACTGTCCTTAGGTCAATTCCATTTTGCTTAGCAAAATCTCTGGCAAAAGGCATTGCTCTAACCCAGTCGTTATCTATCCCTACTAATTCCTTTGAATCATCTTCAACTTCAACTGATTCATGAATTGGCTCAACTACTGTCAGTATTGGGGCAATTACTGTTTCATTATCAATTGTCACTTCGCCTGGATTCCCAATAAGATATATTGGTTTTAATACTTCTATCTCTTCCTCTGTTTTAATAAGTACTTCAAGTACGATACCATCGATAGGACTCTCTATATCTCCAGATATTTTATCTGTTTCAAAGTTAGCTATTACATCGCCCTTTTTGACTTCATCTCCTACGTTTTTAAAGAGATTCGTGATCGTCCCTGTCTTCATAGTCAGACCGATCTTTGGAAGCCTTGCATATTCAGCCATATCATATTACCTCACAATCTAAAAAAGACTTTTTATAGTTTCAACTATTTTCTCAGGACTTGGTAAGACATAGTTTTCTAACACCGGAGCAAACGGTGACGGTACATCTAACGCACCTACACGTTTGATCGGTGCATCTAAGTATTCAATTGCATTTTCTGCAACAACAGCCGCCACCTCTGAGGCTACTGAACAGGTTAACCAAACTTCCTGGACACATACAAGACGATGTGTTTTCTTAACCGAATTCAAGATGGTTTCTGTGTCCATTGGTTTGATTGTACGTAAATCAATAATTTCAACATCAATTCCTTGTTTTGCTAATATCTCAGCTGCTTTTATGGATTCATGTACCATTTTAGAGTAGGTAACAATTGTTACATCTTTGCCTTCTCTAACCACTTTTGCCTTACCTAAAGGAATGATGAAATCATCATCATCAGGAACTTCACCCGTAACATCGTAAATATCTTTGTGCTCAAAAAATATAACAGGATTATTATCTCTAATTGCCGCTTTTAGTAATCCCTTAGCATCCGCTGGGGTCGAAGGTAATACAACCTTAAGTCCCGGTACAAATGCAAACCAAGATTCAAACATATGACTATGCTGAGAGGCTGCAGAAATGCCTCCACCAACCGGAGCACGTAATACCATTGGTATGGATAAGGAGCCACCAAATGTATAGCGCATATTTGCTGCTTGATTCACTAGCTGATCCGACGCAATTGTTATCCAATCGGAGAACTGCAATTCTGTGATCGGACGCATTCCTGTTGCTGCGGAACCAACTGCTGCACCGACATATCCTGCTTCTGATATTGGCATATCCATAACTCGATTTTTTCCGAATTCTTCCCACAATCCTTTTGTGCAACCAAATGCACCGCCATAAGGGCCTACATCTAATCCAGTGATATACACATTCTCATCACGTAACATTTCTTCTCTTTGAGCCATGATAATAGCTTCTGAAATTGACATTTTACTCATATTCTTATCTCCCTTTCGATTTTAGGCATACACATCTTGTAATGCTTCTGAAACATCTGGTAACGGACTATCCTCAGCAAATTTAATTGCACTATTCATCTCATCTTCAACTTCAGCTGCAATCCGCTTAATATCATTTTCTTGTATTACATTTTCATCACTAAGCTTCACCGCATAACGTTTTATCGGGTCTAAAGCTTTCCATCTGGCAACTTCTTCCTTTGTTCTGTAGGAATCCGGCTCAACTTCATAATGAGTTCTCCATTTGTAGGTTTTACATTCGATGAGTGTAGGACCTTCTCCATTTCTTGCTCGATCTACTGCTTTCTTAACTGCATCATACACAGCTTCAACATCGTTTCCGTCTACGATAACCCCTGGGATATCGTATCCTTTCGCACGTTCAGCGACATCTTTCACTTTTCTGGGATAATCCATACCCTCATTCACATATTCTCCATCAAAGTATTGCTTAACGCCACCGGCATACATGTTATTTTCGCAAATATAAACACAGGGTAGGTTATAAGCTGCTGCAATATTGATAGACTCATGAAAGGTACCTTGGTTTGAAGCACCATCTCCAAAAAAGCATAATGCAACTTTCTTGTTACCGGTAAGCTTTGAAGTCATTGCAGCCCCAGTCGCTAACGGAAGACCTGCACCAACAATTCCATTTGCTCCTAATATGCCAAGCTCCGGTGCTGCAAGATGCATTGATCCACCTTTTGCTTTGTTATAGCCTGTACTTTTTCCAAATAATTCAGCAAACATTCGATCAGGTCTTGCCCCTTTTGCTAGTACATGGCCATGCCCACGATGGGTTGATGTGATATAATCATCGGGATTAATGGCATTACAGGCACCTACTGCGACTGCTTCCTCGCCAATATAAAGATGTACAAATCCAGGAAGCTTATTTGCAGCAAATAAATCCTTCACATTTTCTTCAAATCTCCTTAGACGAACCATATCCTGGTACATTTTTAACTTGATTTTTTTATTCATTTATTTATTCCTCCATTTTATTTTTATCATAATTATGATTTTATGATATCAAATACTTTTTTAACGGTTTCTTCACTATTACCATTTTTTGGTGTAAATTCAAAACCAACTTTCCCATTATAATTCACTGCTCTAAGAGCTTGTATAATATTTGAATAGTTGAGCTCACCTGTTCCCGGCTCAAATCTTCCGGGCACATCTGCTATATGAAAATATCCAAAGGCGTCATTACTCTCATTTATTGTATCAATGATGTTGCCTTCCATAATTTGCATATGATATGCATCATAAAGGATCTTGATATTTGGATGGTTGATTTCTCGAATAAGATCAATAGCAGGTTTACTGTTACAGAGTGAATATCCCTTATGATCCACAAGAGAATTCAGAGGTTCTATCACAAAAGTAATATCATTCTCTTCAGCAACCGGTATCAAGGATTGAAGAACTGCTTTCGTACTCAACATTTTATCTTCAAAAGTAATTGGATAAGGCGCTTCTAATACAGAACGATCTTCTTTCATGATATCTGACATTAAAAATAATGTTTTTGTACCAAGATAGTTCGCCTTTTCTATGGACTCTAATACACCTTCAACATATTTATCATGATCCTGAGCATCTATCATCCTACCTTCCAAATTCCCTTGAAATACTGCAACTTCCATACTCGTCTCTTCTAATGCTTTTTTTATTGCCTCTAGATCTTTATTTTTCCAGCACCAAAACTCAACACAATCAAAACCTGCTTCTTTTGCTTTGTAAATTCGTTCAACAAAATCGAATTCCGTAAAAATCATCTCAATGCAACATGAATATCTCAATTATTTCTTCCTCCTTTGTTATTAATTATTTTTTTTTATAAACTCCATAACAACAGACATAGTAGGCATTGCGCTTTGTGCTCCTATTTTTGTAACAGATAATGCTCCTACCGCATTTGCAAACTGTATACTTTCCTCCGTACCCTTACCTTGTGCAAGTGATACAGCTAATCCAGCATTAAAGGAATCTCCGGCAGCAGTTGTATCAACCACTTCCACTTTATATCCCGGTATCAACAATTGATCATCCTTGGTTAGTAAATAGGCACCTTTACTACTACATTTATGAACAATCGTACTGACACCCTGTTGAATCAATGCTTGTTTTGCACTTTCAAGACTATCCACATTTAAAACTTTAATCTCACTAATAATTTCTAACTCAGTCTCATTCGGTGTTATGAAAGAACAGTTTGAAAGCAAGGCTTTGGATAATTTTCTTGCAGGAGCCGGGTCGAGAATTACTAGCTTGTTATTAGTAAAGGCATACTGCGCCGCCCACTCCACTGTCTCGATTGGGATCTCTAATTGAAGCATCAATATATCTGCATCATCGATGGCTTTCTTGTTCGCCTTGACATAAGCGACATCAATCATTCCATTCGCACCAGGAACGCAAATGATTGAATTCTGTCCTGATTTGTTAACCGTTATCGACGCTACACCCGTGCTAATGTCTTCTTTTTTTATATACCTAGTATCAACCTTTGCTTCTATGAGCGCAGATAATGCCATTTCACCAAAAACATCGTTTCCAATTTTACCTAAAAAAATCACTTCAGCACCTAATTTACTTGCAGCAACCGCCTGGTTTGCCCCCTTCCCACCGGGAAAGGTGTTAAATTCTATCCCTGGAATGGTCTCTCCCGGTATTGGAAATTCTATTGCTTTTGTAACCAAATCAATATTGATACTCCCTAACACACAGATTTTTTTCAAAATGTAATCCTCCAGTACCTTTAACGTATTTAAGGCAAATAAATTTGTCGCAAGAATGTTACACACGACTATAAGTCAAATGTCAATCAATATAACAGACACCGAGAATTCTTTGTTAGTTATATATACCAGAACAGAAATCTCTTTTTCATTTGAAAATCATCGATAATATTGTCTCCTTTTATTTTCCAAACGTCATTCTCTTTTACATAATCTTGTTGAAAAAAGTACTTCTTTCCATTTTTTTGCACTTGTATTCTGCGGATGGATGCTGTATTTTCATCCTTAAACTCGGTTTCTGCATAGACAAACTTTACAACACTGTCATCATTTGATTTTAAATAACTGATTGTATCCCTTATTTCTTTCTTAAACTCGGCCTCGTTCTTCTTTAAATTTTCAACTGTGCTTTCGCAAGAAACCTTTAATAGTCGTTCAAAGCCTTCTTGAGTCGTAATTACTTCATTAACCATTTCTTGATATATCAAGCTCGATTCCTTGGCAAGTCCTTCCGGTGAATTAATCTCTAGCTCTGATGAATAATCTACTTTGGATAAGTTGACAGTAGTATCCTTCTTTTCTTCACAACTTATTGATAAAATTGCAAATACCAGAGCCATGACTATTAATATACCCTTTTTCAAGTTATAACCTCTTTTCTATAAGGCGCCTTTAAAAGACGCCTTGGAATAGAATTATTTGATTATTTTGCTTTTTCTGCAGCTGCCTCAATTAGTAAATCCACATTACTTGGTGTTGCAACAATGAAACCTGTACTGATATAAGTAGGGATGTTTGATATACCTGCTCCAACATCATCTTTTGTAAACTTAATGTTATTATGATTATAATCAAAAAGCATTCTCACACCATAATACGTAAAGAAATGTCTCTTTTGCCCTACTGCTGCAACTAAAGAACCTTCTTTTACACCCTGCAAATGCTCTGCTTCCGCATCTACACAAGTGCCAAATATCGCGCCTATTTTTCCAGCTTCTTTGATAGCAAGAGCTATACCAGGTCCTGCTGACGAGTCGAATCCTGCAACTGCTAATAAGCTCGCGTCACTTTGTATTAGGTTTGCTACTACTGAAGCAACTGTTTGTGCATTTGATCCCGAATCATATACTTTTTGTTCAACCGTAATATTGGGATTTAATTTGGTCATAGTATCTGTATATCCTCTTAATGCTTGCTGATTATTATCTCCACCTGGTACACCGATACAGATTGCATTACCAGTTTTTCCTTCTAAATATGGAGCTACTGCTTTCGCCTGTTCAACTCCTAATTGATACCAATCTGTTCCAATAAAACACAAGCGGTCACTATCCGGTACATCTGCATCAACCGTAACCACTGGAATACCTGCTGCAACGGCTTTGTCTATTGCAGTAGCAAGTGAAGCATCCCAACCTACAACCATCATGCCGTCGGGTTTTTGTGCGATTTCTTGCTCTATTGCAGCAATAAAAGCCGGAAGATCAACTTCTTGAGGTCCGATTTTTCTTACTTCTACACCAAGTTGCTCTGCAATAAGATCCATACCAATGTAATCATTGTTAACAAATAAAGGCAATGAATTATATTGACATGCCCATGTGTAAACTTCACCTTCACCCACTTTTTTTACATCTGTTGCTTCATTGGTTGCAGTATCGTCTTTGGTACTGTCTTCCCCCTTTGAGCAAGCGGTAAAAAGCGACATCGCAACAAACAATAGAACTAGCATTTTTGATAGATTCTTCTTCATGTTTTTCTCTCCCTTTAATTTTTTTATCAATTCACGCGAAAGATTCAAAATCCTTGTAAACCCTTCGTGCTATGACCATTATCCAACTACTTTACGCTTAGACATTTGAGCATCCAAAATAACTGCTCCTAATAATACTGATCCTTCGATAATCTTATACAAATTGGAAGGTGCATATGCGATACGTAGGGCGTTCGTCAAGCATATTGCGAACAGCATACCCAGCACGGCGCCACCCATTGTACCCCGCCCACCTTTCATACTAACTCCTCCAATTACACATGCAGTTATAACTTTAAGTTCCCAGCCAGTACCATAGGTAGCTGCCGATGCACCCATTCTTGCAGCAATCAATATACCCGCAACACTAGCAAACAGCGAACTTAATACAAATGTAATCGTCTTCATATTTTTAACACTGATACCTGATAACCTTGATGCTTCTACATTCATTCCAATATAGTAATATTTTTTGAAATATCTTGATTTTGCCATCAATATTGAAAATAAAATTAATAATACTGCCGCATAATAAACGGGCAACTGCAAGCCCAAAAATTCTCCTTTACTTAATTTGGTAAATGTTTCAGGTAAGTGCCTAATATCTATTCCGTTTCTAGATATGTTATATGACGAGGTGTAGACAAACTGTGTTAATCCGTAATAGATTAATCCCATTCCAAGTGTTGCTATAAAAGAATTTACACCTATTCTTGATACCAAAGTTCCAACTATAAATCCTAGTACACATGCTACAACCAACACAATGATAATTGTCCATCCCATTGGTACACCAAGCACGATTAATGTACCAGCAAGTATATTTGTAAACATGACATTAAACCCTACCGATAAATCAATTTCGCCATTAATAAGTTGCAGTGCCATTCCTATAACAATAATTGCCGGGATAGAAAATTCAAGCAATAGAGATGAAATGTTATAAGATGACAAAAAAACTTTTGGAAATACGATTGAATATGTTATAAAGTACACCATTATAAATACCAAGGGTATTACCCATCGATTCTTCGCTATATAATCCAGCATATCTCGTTTCGAATTGGTTCCGCTTTTTGAATTACCCTCATTTTTCATACTGAATTTTGATAATATCTTCATTTTAATTCCTCCAACACTTAGTTCATTATTCCTGATGCATATTTCATGACTAGCTGCTCTGTAGCCTCATCGCCACTCAATTCACCTTTTATCTCACCATTATGCATGATATAAATCCTATCGCTGATTGCTAGTACTTCCGGCAAATCTGATGAAACAACAATAATGCTCGTTCCCTCTTTGGTAAGTTCTCGAAGTATTTGATAAATCTCTGCTTTTGCACCAATATCCACACCTCTGGTCGGTTCATCAACAATCATTATCTTTGGATTAACAACAAGCCATTTAGCCAGTACAACTTTTTGTTGGTTTCCTCCTGATAAATTAACTACTTTTTGGTGAATACTTGGTGTTATGATATTAAGTTTCTTTCGATATGTTTCGGAAGTCTTATTGATTAACTTATTATCAATGTTCATTCCTTTGCTTAATTTTTTCAAACTTGCCGATGCTATATTGGTTGATACCGCCATTTCAAGAAACAGGCCATGATCTTTTCTATCTTCCGGCAAATAACCTATCCCGTTTTTGATTGCATCATTTACATGTCTAATCCTAACTTTTTTGCCATTGATGAATACTTCACCTGAAGATACTTTATCAGCGCCGAATAATCCTCTCATTACCTCTGTCCGCCCAGCACCTGCTAACCCGGCGAAGGAAACTATTTCACCCTTACCGACTTTAAAATTAATATCTTTGAATTTACTGGAATTCAACCCTATACATTCCAATATAATCTCATCATGGGATAATTTCTCAACTCGATTAAAATATAATTCTCGCCCTACCATTTTATTGACGATCCATTCATTATCGATATTAATGACTTCTTCTGTTGCAATGTGTTCACCATCTTTAAATACAGTGACTCGGTCCGCAATTTGAAATATTTCTGCAAGTCGGTGACTGATATAGATGATAGCCGTACCTTGCTCCTTCAATTTGCGAAGAAGTGAGAATAAAAGTCCTACCTCTTTTTCAGTAATTGTCGCTGTCGGTTCGTCTAGAATAAGTACTTGGGGATTCAATGACAACGCTTTCGCTATTTCAATCATCTGCTGCATCGCTGGTGAAAATTGATCGACTATCGCTTTGGGGTCAATATGAATACCGAGTTTTAATAGTAATTCAGTTGTATCGTCATATAATTTCTTCCACTTAATAACCGAAAAGGCTCCCACGGGCTGTCTAGCTGCAAATATATTTTCAGCGACATTCAAACTTCCAACCAGCGAACGTTCCTGATATACAATAGATATTCCTAATTCATTTGCATTTTTTTGATTCGCAATACTAACCTTTTCTCCATTTAGTAAAATCTCACCAACATCTTGTTTGAAAACACCCGCCAATATATGCATCAATGTAGACTTACCGGCTCCATTTTCTCCACAAAGCGCATGAATTTCACCCTCATTCAAATCAAAGTCTACGCCTTTCAATGCTCGAACACCTGGAAAGTCTTTCGTTATACCCTTAACACTCAATACTAATTTTGACATGATAACACCTCCCACCTATTTATTCTTTTTAGTGACAATAATATCTATTATTATTGCGGTTATTAATATGACACCCGTAATACTTGGTTGCAAATCAGGTGGTAATTTAGCAATTGTCAATGCATTACTCAACACTGCGATGAATAAAGCCCCCATAGCTGCTCCAGCTACTGTTCCAGAACCGCCTGCAAAGCTTACGCCTCCAATAACTGCCGCTGTTACCGCTCTTAATTCAACGCCAGCTCCAACATTTGGAATTGCAGTATTAAATCTCATTGCGGTGATGATACCACCAATTCCCGCTAAGCAACCCGCTATAACAAAGGTGGTAATCTTTACTTTTGAAATATTGATACCAGATAATTTTGCTGCCTTCTGATTGGCTCCAATATAATAATATTGGCGAAAATATCTTGTACTAGATACTAGAAAAGCAAAAATTATCAAGGCTACAATCATATAAATTACAGGCATTTGAATTCCCATTATCTTAGTTTGCCCTAATGCTTTAAATAATTTATCAGGAAAATCTGTCCAGCCTGTCCCAGATAAAATAACTGCAAATCCCAAAAATATCATCCCGGTAGCAAGTGTTCCAATAAAAGAGACTACATTTAGTTTTGCTACGATTAAGCCATTGATGAACCCACAAGCCATACAAACAATTAAAGATATAATAATTGCAAATATCATTGGTAAGTCATTTACAATCATCAATCGCCCACATAAAATTGCACCCAGTACCATATTTGATCCCAGCGATAAATCAATCTCTCCTTGAATAAGTACAATGGTAATTGCTATTACAATCATGATTTCAGACGACATATTCAACAAAATAATTGAAAAGTTACTAAAGGTTCCAAAGGTTGTCGGAAATACGAATGAAAATAATAATGAAATAATTGTGATAAGTATAAATAGTGCTAATGCTCTTTGAGTTGATATAAAACTCAAAAAACTACTCTTTTTCTCTGCTTTATTAATCATGTCTACACCTTCCCATTTTTATTTATTATGCCTCAATAAGTCCTACACCAAAATCAATTTGCAATTAGTATGACTTGATGTTTATAGTCTAATGCAAAAATCGACTTAATTATATGTAAGAAAGATAGGTGTGCTTGTGTGTATTTTTTAGATTACGAGTACCGAATTTAATCTCATCAAAAAAATATTCGTATATTATGAAAACAAATCATAATATACGAATATTCAAATTAACGTTTTCACACTAGCTCCCATGTGCCGCCTTTGGCGGCTCTCAAATCAGGGGTGTGAAATTGTTCTTTATTTCACACTAGCGTCCACGCTTTATGGGTATAAATCCTGAAGAATAGCCTTTTTTGCTATTCTTCTATTCAATTGTAAATTGAATCATAGCTCGGTTTATTTTGCTAATTACTGCATTTAGGTCTTCTGACATTCCGGCTAATTGCTCTGCCGTGGCCATTTGCTGTTCTCCACTAGCAAGGACTTCTTCAATTGCAGCTGCTGCTTCTTGCGATATTGATACAATTGTGGTCGTCGCACTCATAGCATTTTCCTGGATGTCTACTACTTCGTCTAAGGTCTCATATACATCTTCAACCTTACCAATGATGCCGTCCATACTAATAATAATTTCATTAAAAGTCGTCGATGTATTTTTAACAGCCTCTTCCTGTTGGTTATAGATTTTATCTCCGCTGTTTATCTTTGCTTCTATATGTATGGATGATTTATATAAACGATTGATGATATCAGCTATCTTCTTACCAGCGTCGCTGGATTGATCCGATAACTTCCTTACCTCCGTTGCTACAATCGCAAAACCTCTACCTGCCTCTCCAGCTCTTGCTGCTTCTATTGCTGCATTTAATGAGAGCAGGTTGGTTTGACTACTAATGCCATTAATTAAATCTACAATTTGCAATATCTCTTTGAATTCCCTCACCAACAATTTAATTTCTGTTTTGACTTCATCGGACAATTCAATCGTAGATCTTGTGGAGTGATTAAGCATTTCCATAATATTACTTGCATGCGCACTTGTCTGCTTCGTTCTTGTCGTAGATTCAACAACCTCACTAAAATGGCTTTCTGTTTTTGTGATTTTGTCAATTAAATTATGAATGATACCAGCGGTTCTTTCTGCTTCTTGCGCTTGCTCTGATGAACCTGCTGCAACAGACTCAACTGCTATCATAACTTCCTTCGAACTAATGGCAGACTGATTCGCTATTGTGCTTAGCTCAACTGAATCCTTATTAATTATGGAAACTAATAACTTTGTTTCACAAATCATATTTTTCATATTAAGGGTCATCTCATTAAAACTATTTGATAAACCACCCATTTCAAAACGACCTTTTAGCTCGGATTGAACGGTCAAATCACCAGCTTGAGCTTGTTTCATTTTATTGCGAATATAATTAATCGGTTTTGTGATATTAAAGGAGAGAAAAATTCCCAATGCAACTGATGTGAAACCAACAATAATACATATTATCATTGAGAACACTTCTATCTTGCGTATCGGTTGATAAATGATACTTGTTGGTATTTCATTAATCAACATCCACCCATTGAGACATTCTGAAAATATAACCATTGTTTCCTGGTCCACGTTCTTTTTTGTTATCAATGTATTTGATAACAATTCTTCATGCTCTTCATTAATATGAAAAGTCTCACTTATTTCATTAAATACATCGACTTCTACTTCTTCTGTGCTATTTTCATCCTCTTGACTACTGATGATCATGTTACCGCTATGATCCACTAAGGATTGTAGATTCGTAATTTCTTCTCCGTCTTTTTCTATTATGGAATTACTGATAAAATCAGACTTCACTTCAATCACCATAACCCCAATCGATAATTCTCTCATTAAAAACAAGTCATTCGTATTATACAAATGATAGAACCAACTCGTTGAATTGCTATTTGTTTGAATTGCTTGATAGATATCGCTAGTGAAAAATGTATCGCTGAAACTATCTTCATGATAAAAGGAATTAGTTCCTTTTCCACTTATTAGTTCATCCTTTTGTATGTAAAATATGGAAACAATATCTTTATTTGAAAAGGTAATGGATTGTATTGTATTAGTGATAATTTCTCTTTCTGCCATCATTGCTTCTTTATTCTCATAATCTTCTTCGTTTTTGTTTAAGACTTTGTTTACCTCAGTATTTGCAAGCAGCATCTTAGAGATATCTTCTATTGCTTCTAACTTCATATTGATGATTTCTGTTGTTTTCACCGTAGCCTTCAAATTGACATCTTCTACCTCATTTCGAATTGTATTTCTCGTCTGATTTACTAATAAGAGAACGACAATTATCAATGGTACAATTGAGATCATGATAAAGGAAAAAATCAACTTTGTTTTAATTGATATCCTTTCAGAACCCTTATCTCGAGATATGATTAACCCGAGAATCGTTCTTATTTTCGCACCTTTTTCTTTCAATGAATTAAAATTTCTATTTATTTTCATTAGCACCTCCATATTTGTGTTTCCGCACAGGCATAGCCTTTTAATCCCAGTAGCTGCTCCATCCTTTCTAATTATTAATAGAAAAAGCGATTACCTACTATTTGAACTACATTGTCAATTATATGTTTATATATAAACAACCTATAGGTATTGATTTTAGGATTACATAGGTGCTTTTCTTAGGAATATATAATGGTTTTTTGCGTAACGGCTGTTAAAAACACAAGCCGTTTCACATATTCCCATAATACACTGCAAAAGTACCTTTACTTTTCATGCGTTAAGTATAAATTCTTTACGAATTATCAATGCGATATTGAGCAGGCGTTATACCTGTATAAATAATAAAGGTTTTTGAAAAATGGCTTCTGTCGCCATACCCTACTAATTCTGATATTTTAGAAATCGGTATTTTCGTATTTGTTAATAAACTTTTTGCATTTTTTATTCTCATTTCCGAAAGGTATTGTTTGAAATTTTTATGTGTTTGCTGTAAAAACAATTGACTTAAATAACTTGGATTTAAGAAATATTCATCTGCTAAGTCTATTAGTTTTAAATTTCGATAATACTCAACTTCTATTCTATTTAAAATCTCTTTAATAATTCCCTTACCTGTTTCAGTTTCAGATGTGCTCTGATCCATATAGTCACAAACCTGCTTCGCTCTGCTTAGAACTATTTCATGAAAATCCTTATATGTGATACAATCTCTGAAAAAATAATCAATTCTCTTACTGTTAAGATCCGTATTTTCATAATTTTTCGATATCTTTAGCGTATTAATAATAATAAATAATAGTTCTAACGATAAGTTTTCTACTTTAGAAAACATAATTCTGTTAGCTGAAACATCCAAAAATATGCTGTCTATTAAGTGTACAACATTCTTATAGTCCCCTACCTTTAGAAAGGATTCTAATGTCTTTTTTATGTTTTCTAAAAGAATATAATTATTTTCTTTGACCTTAGAATAGTCTTCAAAGGAGATGATTTTTTTGGTCTCAAAAATAATTTTTTGCTTAATTGAGTTTTGCGATTCTGTATAGGATTCTTTAATACATCCAAGATATTCATATACTCTTCCCAGCCCAATATATAGTTCAATGCTTAAAAGATTATTGATAATTTCTATTGTTTCCTTTATTGTTGGAACCATCTTTTGCTCCAAATCTGTACCAAACATAACGGCAATAAAAGATTTTTCGGTGTTTTCTTCCTCAAATGCAATACAAGGTATTTGTTCCGTAATCGTTTCTTCGAACATATTTGTTGCTAATCGAACCATTTTACTTTCCAAATCATTAGTAAGAGCACTCGAATTGTGAATCCTAATTGAACAAACCATATATTGTTTGGCTGATAGAAACCCGCTGTACTGACCTAATAAATCGATTTCTATCAAGGATCCATTAACCAATTTAGAGAAAAGTCTGTTCTTATATAACATATCGCTGTAGGATATTTTATTCTTTAATTCATTCATGTGGAGTTGCTGTTTTTTCTTAATATTCAATCTTTCAATTAGTTTAGACACTGCTGTTCTCAAGTCATCATCTTCGATCGGTTTAAGCAGATAATCGCAAACACCTAATTTTAAAGCCTTTTGTACAAATGAAAAGTCCTGATAACCACTCACTATTATGAATTGAGTATCCGAAGAAAGCTTTAAAGAATTCTCAATATATAATAAACCATCCACCTTGGGCATTTTAATATCTGTAATGACGATGTCGGGATGTAGTTGATTTGTAAGAATCAATGCTTCTTCACCGTCTTTTGCTTCACCTACTATTTCAGCATCCTCAATAAGCCTTAAAATCTTATTCTTAATACCTCTTCTTATAATCTCTTCATCATCAATTATTAGAAATCTTGTCATAGCTTACCTCACTTCCAGCTACACATATATTTTTGAAGGTAATATCAATGTTACTATTGTTCCAATATTTTTTTTACCCCTTATAGACATCCCATATTTATTACCATAGTGGAGCTTAATACGGTCACTCACATTTCTAAGTGCAATTCCGCTTTTAGCGCCCGGACGCACTTCCGACTCCAGGAATAAACTTCTCTGAACATTGTCTAGTTCTTCTTCATCCATACCCACTCCATCATCTTCTACTTCTATAATGAGGCTCTTTTTGTGTAGAACAGCGGATATTTTAATAATGCATCTTTTACCACTATCCTCAATTCCATGTAGAATTGCATTCTCAACTAATGGTTGTAATATGAGTTTTATTATTTCAAATTTATAAAGATAATCGTCTATATTATATTCAACTTTCAGTCTATCACCTAAGCGCAATTGTTGAATATAAACATAATTCTTTACATGTAGTACCTCTTCTTGTAAAGATACAAATACTGATCCTTTGCTTATACTATATCTGAAGATTCTAGCAAGCGCACGACAAGAACCGGAGATTTCATCCGCTCCTTTTTCTTCTGCCATGATATCCATAATCTGCAAGGTATTGTATAGAAAATGAGGATTAATCTGAGCTTGTAACGCACTTAATTCTGATTCTTTACGTAGTAGCTCTGTTTGATAGACTCTTTGAATTAGATCCTTAATCTTTGAAAGCATTCTATTAAAGCTCGTGCTTAATTCACCAATCTCATCTTTGCTCTTTACATCAATTTGAATATCAAAATCTCCATACTCAGCCATCTTCATACGACTCTTCAAAAATGAAATAGGTTCAATTAATGAACTGCTCATCAATATGGCAATTATTATTGATGATAATATACACAAAATATTAGTATACATCAAAACCAACTTGAAACTATTAATCCTAGAAAACAATATATCTGTTGGAATAATACTTAATACTGTCCATCCAGTAACAGTTGAGGTATTAAAAGTTATAATACTTTCTCTTGAATCCGTTCTCTGTATGATATTTCCTTCTTTTCTTTCTAATAATTCACTACTATAATCTGTTTGAAATTGAGTGGAAATGAATTCCGACTGTGTATGATATATAATTGATTTATTACTATCAATAATTATAGTCTGATTTGAAGAGATACTATGCAAAAGATTTGTAAAAGCTGCAATATCCAATTCAATCATTATATAACCTATTTTTTTTTGAGATTTTGTATCATTGATCTCCATGATATAACCAAAGACTTTTCTGTTTTTACCTTCTTTGATTACATCGGTTTGAGTATAGGTTGGTATTATTAGGCTTTTCTGATTCAATTGCTCAATGGTTATAAACCATTTTTGTCTTGTAACGTCATAATCAGATAATAAAGAATTGTCAGTTCCATTCAGACTATATATCTCCCCATTAAGGCTAAATATATGAAGAGACTCGATATTAGTCATATTCATTGCTACCTTTTCAATTATTTCGGTGGCTTTTTCATCGTCTGCAATCTTTTCTGCTAAAGATCTGGAGGTATCTTTTTTCAGTATTTCCTGAATATTTTCATCTAGTCCAATATCTGCTGCTGTATCATAAAGCTGCACAACTGTATTATCAATATTATCATTAACCAGCTCTAGCGTATTTGCTACAAACGCTGTTACTTCATTTTTTAATGTTAAAATTGAGATATTAAAAACAAATATTGCAATAATTACTATTGGAAGAGCCGTGATTAACAAGTATGAGATCATTAGTTTTGTTTTCATGCTATAAACAAAAGTCAAAGTATTTTTTTTTATTGAAAATACAGCTGTTGCTATCCCCTTATTCAAGTACGTTTTAAGAAGCAATTATTTTACCTCCACATCTCAAATTTCAATAGTACTTTTTTGCAAAATACTTCTGGAAAACTTCCGCCAAATCTTTTGCTGTAATCAATTCTGCAATAAAAGCCTTTGCACTGTTATTCAATATGCTATTAGCATCCTTGGAGATATAGCCATCATATAGATTTCTACTATTATTACTTCTTATTGGTTCCCACAACTCGTTATATATTAATTTATTTGCATTTGTCTCTAAAATAGTTGGATAAGACAAGGTATCATCATAATAAATTTTCGCAATTTCCGGACGACTTAAAAATTCCAGAAAAAGTTTTGCCTCGTCGACGCACTGAGAATCTTTATTAATTCCAATTAATGCAGAAAGATAATTTACTGTTGTTTTTATATCGGTTTTATTATCTGCATAAGGTATTACAAACACCCCCGGGTCACATATATTTGGGGATTCGTCTTCGATCATATTTAAAGATCGATCAGGTGCAATTACCATGGCTGCTTTCGCATTTATAAAATAACTAAAGGCCTGATGATAGGAAAGTTCAACTGATTTCTTGCTAATATAACCATTTTTAATCATGTCTTCGGTCTCTATAAATAAGTTTAATAATTCTCCTTTTACAAAACTCTTTTTTCCGGTTTTAAGATCGGTTTGCCAATTCTCATCCTCCATAAAATTGATAATCCGCAAAAGATAAAGATAAGAAGCAACTTCTGGATCTTTTGCGCCTATTACAATAGGCTGAATATCCTTCTGCTTCAAAGTTTCGCATATTTCTAATAATTCACTATAGTTCTCTGGAACACTTAAATTATATTTTTTGAAAATTATTTTATTATACCAAATACCAAAACACTCCGCATTATATGAAACTGCATATTCTTTATTATTGGATAATTTTTGTATTTCACTTCTTATTTCAGGTTTATATTTTTGAAGGAATTTTTCATTACTCAAATCGAGTAATATATTCTGGTTACCATATTTGAACAATTCTAGTTCATTCACTCCGAATACATCCAACTTTTCTCCCATAAAAATTTTCTTCTGTAGAATTTCTGAATAGGAAGCCATATTATAGCGTTGATAATCCACTGTAATATTAGGAAATTCTTCATTAAACTTAGTAAATATTTCTTCCGGAATATAGATCCAATGTATGAAAGTAATCTTAACCTTTGTCTCTTTCATGTTATTATTATCACTTGCAAAGTCAGATAATTTAATTGTATTGAAAAGTAGTACACCAATTAAAATCGTAAATAAAAAAGCAGCAACAATATAAAGTGTACTTTTTCTCATTAATAATCTCCTCAGCTTATTTTACTTATTCCTGCATAAATATAATATTTGGGATAGAGTTCTTTCAATATATCATTTTCATGGTATGATAATATCTGGTATATATATATGTGATATTCTTAGGACTTCTTAAGTATAATCTTTAGTATAACCAAGTGTAATACAATTTTTACATTAGTTTACATCATAGGAGAGTATTTACATAATCAATATTTCTACTTAATTGCTAGTCTGGGTGCACAAAAAAATCCGGAGTACCTATAAAAGGTATCCGGATCTCTATTTATTCTCAATCTGCCAATCTATCGGCTCTATATTATTATTCTTAAGAAATTCATTCGTCTTACTGAAATGTCTGCAACCCATAAATCCTCGATATGCGGATAGCGGACTTGGATGAGGTGCCTCCAGAATCAAGTGCTTTGGATTATTTAGCATGCCCTTTTTCATCTGAGCCGGTCTTCCCCATAACAGAAAAACTACCGGACGATCCTGCGTATTAACTGCTGAAATGACAGCATCCGTGAACTTCTCCCAGCCTTTTCCCTGATGCGAGTTTGCCTGATGCGCCCTAACCGTAAGAACGGTATTCAGTAATAACACACCTTGCCTTGCCCATTTCTCAAGAAATCCATTATTCGGTATTTGACAGCCAAGATCATTCTTCAATTCCGTATAGATATTTGCTAAAGAGGGCGGTATATCAACATCTGGCATTACTGAAAAACATAACCCATGCGCTTGTCCTTCGTTGTGATACGGATCCTGACCCAGAATAACCACCTTCACCTGGCTTAACGGCGTAAAGTGAAATGCATTAAAGATATCTTCTGCGCTCGGATATACCACTGCGCTTCCATATTCCGATTTAACATACTCATAGAGCTGCTTATAATAAGGTAATCGGAATTCTCTACCAATTGCTGATAGCCAATCATTCGTTATTGCACTCAAACTAATTCCTCTTTCTTTACATTCTGATGCTGACACCCTTTTCATTTAAATAATGTTTAAGATCCATAATCTCCATTTCTTTATAATGAAACAAGGAAGCTGCCAGTGCTGCATCAGCTTTACCCTCTGTAAGTGCATCATAAAAATGATCCATGGTTCCTGCACCGCCGGAAGCAATTACCGGAACAGGAACATTCTCAGAAATCGCTCTGGTAAGCTCAAGATCATAGCCGTCCTTCATTCCATCACAGTCCATACTGGTTAACAGGATTTCACCCGCTCCCAGTTCACAAGCTTTGATTGCCCACTCAACAGCATCAATCCCCATATCAATACGTCCGCCGTTCTTAAATATATTCCAGCCGGAACCGTCTGCTCGTCTTTTTGCATCAATAGCCAGAACAACACACTGACTGCCGAATTTATCTGCTGCCTCACTGATTAAGGAGGGGTTTAAGATTGCCGCAGTATTAACTGCAATCTTATCGGCACCTTCTCTTAAAATCATCTTAAAATCCTCTACAGACCGAATGCCTCCACCTACGGTAAAAGGTATAAATACAGTCTCAGCAACCCTTCGAACCATGTCGATTTTAATAGTTCTTGCATCTGAGGAGGCTGTGATATCTAAAAAAACCAACTCATCTGCACCGGCTTTATCATAGGCGGCACCGACCTCAACCGGATCACCTGCATCACGAAGATTGACAAAGTTAATCCCCTTGACCACCCTGCCGTTATGCACATCCAAACACGGAATAATTCTCTTTGTAAACATATCTATATCTCCATTCAAAAGTATTTCCAATCTATAGGGATGCAAAATTCTTCAATATCTTAAGTCCAACCTCACTGCTTTTTTCCGGATGGAACTGGCATGCATACACATTATCTTTTTCCACGGAAGCATGTATCAACGTGCTGTAATTAGTGGTTGCCGCAACATCCTTCTCATCCGTTGCTTTCAGGTAATAAGAATGTACAAAATATACATACGCCTGATCAGAAATACCGTGAAACAGCTTAGTGCCCGGCTTAATGGACAGAGAATTCCAACCCATATGTGGGATTTTAAGCCCTTCACAATCCGGGATGCGAAGTATTTCACCCTTTAGGATGGACAGACCCTCCACACCATCAGATTCATCGCTCCTCTCAAAAAGAAGCTGTAATCCCAGACATATTCCAAGAAAAGGGATTCCCTTTTCCACAACTTGTCTGATGGCATCAACCAATTTATAATGTTGTAGCTTACTCATGGCATCTCCAAAGCTTCCTACCCCCGGAAGTATAACCTTATCCGCATTCATAAGAAGCTGCTTATCTCTTGTAATAACCGCATCTTCTCCTAAGTGATGTAAAGCCTTCTCCACACTTTTTAAATTACCTGCATCATAATCAATAATTGCAATCATATTTCACATTCCTTTACTTTTCATTATTCATTGTGTAACGCCACATCGTAAACCTTTATACTGTATTCTTTCATATCCTCAATATTAATAATACTTAGAGCATCCTTTTCAGACAGCTTAAATTCATTATTCAGTTCCGCCATTATCTGCTCTCGTACATAATCCATATCCGTCTTTATACCAAGTATTGTCGCCAGTTCAATGTATTTATCATAACGTTTTAGACCCTTTAGCAGAGAATCAAGAGCCTGCGGAAATTCACTTAATGCACAGTAATTATTATATGAGTTTAGCTGTTTATTTACAAACATGATTGTCATTATCTTACTATAAATTTCAACATCATCATCATCTATATCAATACCGTAGACTTCATCGTAAGCTTGTGTGTATTTCTGCTTATTAAAATAGCTGGTTGCATGCTGAATACTAAGTGTATAAGATACAGCATTGGAACCGACATAAATCAGTAATGCAAGCAGTCCAAAAAATACAAATACAATGGATGCTCCCAAACGGTTAATTCTACCAACGTCTTCATCTATATCATCAATCACCTGAATGACTTCACTTGATTTCTGCTTTTTTACCTTCTTTGATTTCTTCTTATCAGTAACTTCTTCGGATTCCTCTGTATCGCTCTTGCTTCCTTTTCCCTTTTTATCGGTATCCTTTACGTCTTCGGTTTCTGCTTCCTTGCCCTTTTTCCCCTTCTTACCCTTCTTCGCTTTCGCTTGTCGGGGTTCATCAATCGTTTGGGTTCCCTCCTGATCCGAAATATTTATGGAATTGGTCGCCTTTTTAGAGGCATTTTTATCCTCTATATTGCCAAATAAACGTTGAAACAGATTTTTGTTTTGCTGTTCCTCACTTCCCTTACCTGTCTTCTTCCCGGAAGTTTTTTTTGCTTTCTTACTCTTTTCCTTTTTTGCTTTCTTATCATTCTTATCAGGAATACGATTAAGTAATTCTTCTTCATTCAGATTTGGATCATTTAAACCGGATACAGCCTTCAGAGCATCCGAAAATACTGTACCGACATTGCTGGGCGTACCGGATCCCTTTGCCGGTGCTTCCGGTATTCCATTCATTAGATCATTAATGGCTCTCACATCATCCGACACCGGATCATCAGAGGATATCTGATTTAAAAGGCTGAGGAAATCATCCTCATCCTCATCCTCCGGTTTTAATTCCATATCCTCATCTTCAGGTGTTTCCTGAAAATAGCTTGTATCCAGATCTTGTGCAGCCTCATTCTCTAACGGTATATCCTTTATTTTATCTGATTCTCCATTCGTTTTTTCATCTATTTCTTCGTCATTGTTTTGACTGGAATCCAGCTGGTTCAGAAGTTCGTTCAGATCAGCGTCAAAATCGTCCTCTTCATTATCATGACCCTCGGTCATATTCATCTGATCAATTACATCATTATATTCGGACAGTGTATCCTCCGGAGTGTTATTTATCATACTATCTTCGGAAATTTCCGGAACTATATTTGTACTTGCTTCGGACATTTCATAAACTATATCTTTACTTGTTTCGGACATCTCCGGAACAAAATCCTTAACGGCTTCGGACATCTTCGGAACTATATCCTTACTTGCTTCAGATATTTCCTGAACTTTATCCTTACTTGCTTCAGACATCTCCGGAACAAAATCCTTACTGGATTCGGTAGTGTTTGAGGAAATCTTTTCACCAAACAGATCTTCATCGCTGATGATTTCCTCAGTGTTTAAATTTGCCAAATCCTCGTCGATGTTGAAATGATCAAAATCCTCAATATCACCGATATCAAAACGAAACATTTCCTCGTCCGTGTTAGTGGTCTCAGATGTAAAATCTGTAATTTTTTCAGTACTGACCGGACTTGATTCTTTCTTCTTTTTATAGGCGTTCTCAGTAGACGGTTTCGTATTTTTGACAGAGTTTAATAAGCTGTCCAGATAAGATTCATTGGCTTTCGCTTTGTCCTTATCCAGACAGTCTTGACAATATTCTACTCCATCCGGTATATCCGTTTTACATTGTTTGCATTTTGCCATTCAAGCACCGTCCAAAAATAATAGATTTCATCTATTTCCAAAAACAATTATCCAATATTAACCATTGCTTCCTCTTGGTCAATATTTATCTCCGGATTAATATTACTAATTACCTTTCTGATATCAATCAGTTCAATAATCTTATCATCCATCTTAATAATACCGATAATTGCAAATTTTTGATTTGTACTAATCATCTTGCCGGGCTTTCTGATATCAGAGGTCTGCTTTCTATGTATTCCGCATACACTGTCAACATGAATAGCAATGGTAAGACTGCCGATTCCTGTTACAATTATCATCTCATTTTTGTTGGTATCTATGTCCTCAAGATTCAGATACTTCTTTAAATCAATGACAGGAATCAGAAAATCTCTTGGCATTATGATACCTTCAATAAAAGGATGTGTATTGGGCACAGGTGTGGGCTTCGTTCCATATGTCAATATTTCATTTATATCACTTACATTGATGCCATAGGAATTTCCTCCTGCCTTAAATTCCAGAATCTCAATTTCGGTTGTTAACCTTCCATTATCCTTCTCCATATCAATACCTCCATTATAATCTATCCATATTTTCTACAGAATTCATGTAGAAACAACAAAAGTTTTCTATTTTCATTATAGTGTTTATTTATAATTTTGTAAAGGGCACAAACGCGTATGAATGTTCCATTTAATCCGCTATCGTTATAATTTATATCGGCTATCATCTGTATATAAATAACCTTTCAAATGCTTTTTCTATGGTGTTATAAATGTTTTTGAAAGCAGATTGCTTTATCATTGTTATAATACTTGCCGTAATTTTCTATTCTTTTATAACCTCTTTTTTCATAAAATGCTACAGCACCCTCATTGATAATCCTTGTCTCAAGCCGTATTGCCAAAAATCCGAGTATTCCTGCATGTTCTTCCAGATACGATAAAATCTCTGTTCCTATTCCTTTTGCTTGGAATTTAGCATACATTCTCTTGACTTCAGCAACATTTTGATTCATCTGTCGAATAGCTCCACAACCAACAGCCTCGCCCATTCTATTACGCGCTATAACAAATAAAGCTCTGGGGTCATTCATATCCTCTATGTCAAATGAATTTCTACCACTATCACCGGTAATATTTTGCAGCACATCTGATAATTCCCGCAGTAATTGCTCTGCGTCCTTCGAATGAATGTTATCTTCTGATATTCTATAAACTGCCTGCGCAATTTCCGGATCAGGACATAGGGCTTTCTGTTGATCATACATTCCAATATACCTCCTACACCGGAATTTGTAAGCATCTCTATTCTTCACCTCAATCTGTACAATAAAGGACTTATTCATTCTCTAATAACTTATTTTTTATCTTGATCTCAATTTCATTGCTCTCAAGATTAATATATTTTACTAATACCGAAATACGATTTTGTTTATTTAATACATCCCAATAGAAATCCAACGTCTCCTTTAAATTGTCCATAAGAATCCTATTTCTGCTGTTATCGCTTCTTCCCATGATCCAATATACTTGAACGATTCCGGTACCGTCGGGAGTCATTCCGATCACGATACCACGCCCCGGATATTCGTTTGATTGGAGCTTTATTAAATTCTTATGTAATATATTTTTCAATATTTGTATTTTCCTATCCGTAATTATGTAGTCTGTGAAGACATCTCATATAAACTATTCAGCAATTTAGCGGCTTCACCGGCTTTATATATTGCATATATATCATCTGCTGCAGGAACATTATCAGTGTCAAGCGAAAAGACATTTGAGACACATGGTAATGCATTTAGAAATTTGAATATTGTGTGTGCGGTGGTACTTGCTTTCTCTTCTGTTCCTTTTTCGGCTCCTGCAAGCATTAAAACGCCATTTTTCTTTTTGAAGATTTTATCAATCCCGCGAAAACGCTTTGATGCATAATACATTTGTACTCTACTTGCTACATTTAATAACGGCCCGCTTAATTCAGAGAACCAAATCGGAGAAGCTATCACTATATTATCGCATTCTTCCAGATAATTATATATTTCTTGCATTTTATCATTAAGACTGCAACCGTCATTGCCCCAACAAAATCTGCAGTCAATACATGGACTAATCTCATCAAAGTGCGAGGAAACGACCTTAACTTCGCCCAATATATTATTGCAAAACTCATTGATTAGAGCATCTGTATCGCCATTTCTTCTCGTTGATCCATTTAAAATTAAGGTTTTCATCGGATTTACCATCCCTCATAGTGTAACTTAGTCGCATCATATCTATCTGCAGTCTTTTTTTCTTCACCCTTTTGTCCAAGAACCACCATTCCCACCGGTATAATATTATTAGGCAATGAGCAAACCTTTTTTATTTTTTTCGTAAGTTGAGTGATCGGATATAAGCCACACCATACTGCTCCGAGTCCAAGACCATGTGCGGCTAACAGGATATTTTCGATGGCAGCCGAACAATCTTCAATTAATAGGCCTGTCATCGTCTGCTTATTCTTATCTCCACATACAATAATGCAAACCTCTGCTTGTGGGAGCATCTTTGCATATGGATGAACCTTTGCAATTTCATCAAATTTATTCTTATCTTTTATTATAACAAACTCCCATGGCTGACCGTTGTGAGCTGATGGTGCATGAAAACCTGCTCTGAATACAGCTTCTAAATCTTGATCGGATACAGGCTCTCCGCTAAACTTTCGAATACTTCTCCTTGTATATATTGCCTCTAATACATCCATGTTGTAATACTCCCTCTTGCCTTCCAAATTGATTTTCCATAACAGAGTTTGAATCTACTTCTTTGTATGTGAGCTACCTTCACCTGCTTGGCAATTGTTCTTTGGCATCACATTTTCCCATATCAATGGCATATCTATGTGGAAATTCTTTTCTTGCATACTCTGAATATTCTCTCACAAACTTCCCCTTCGCATCGGTATATGTATCCCTATCAAACATATACTGTTCTTTTAATTTAAACTTGAGTTTTCCGTATTCCTGGGCAATCTCGGGATGCATGATTAAATAATCTCTAAAGTATAATTCATCCCAATCACCATAGACTCTTACATGAATATGTACACATTGTCCTTCAAAACCATGTGGGGTATATCCTTTTAAATACATAATGATATCATTTTGAGGATTATTAGTAATATAACCTTCATCTCTCATCTTTTCAGTTATCGCTGATAAGTCAATGCCCGGTAAAATCTCCAGTAATATATCAATTGTAGGTTTAGCGACTAATCCGAATACGACAGAGCTTCCAATATGATTGATTCTCACAATTTTATCATCAAAAATAGATTGTAAAAATTCTCTTTCAACCATATAATAATCTTTCCACGCCAAATTATGCGGTTCCAGTAAAACCGGAAATAATTCAGAAAGTTTATTCTCTGGCACTTGTGAAAAATCCTGTCTCATGTCTCCTCAATTCCTGCGCATACTTAATACGCATATGAAGTTTGAGCCGAGTATTACGCAGTCACAAACTTTGTAAGTAAAAGTTTATATCAATTGTATCTTAGAGACTTTTTCCTATCTATCATCGTCTTGATCCAATCATATGCCGATCTCAAATCTTGATTATAATCTTCTGAAACCTCAAAGTATATTAATCCGTCGCGGATACATCTTTCCTTTTGATTCTTATGAGCTCTGATAAAGTTTTCTTTTATCATATACGAGTCTATGTTCTTATACTCCGTTTCGCTTCTATGAGCAATTATCCCATCCGCATAATGCTTTTCAATATATGGTTGGGAAAAGCAAAGATAAAGCGGAACTATATAATCTATATATTCCTTATCAAAAGTAACCACTTTATCTGTTGGCAAATAGCAACCTTCCATTATGATATGTTGGTCATTCTCAATGTTTGTCTTAATAATACCTTCTACAATTGGCCATAATTTCTCCGTTACTTCATCCTCAGGATCCTCTGCCGAAAAATCGCAATATTTACTTCCTCGAACAATCCCCATCTTGACATGATCGATAGACATATATGTAATACGATATTCCTCCATCAATTTTTGCGCCATAGTTGTTTTACCTGAACAACTGGCACCGCCGATAAGAATGACCAATTTGACTTACCTTCTTTCCGAAATTACTTACATTGTCTCTTTAAAAACATAAATATATCATAGTACAACAGGTATACTCTGTCAAATTATTAACGGTTATTTTTATGTAATACAAAAAGCTCAAAGCGTACATACTTTGAGCTAACCTATCAATAAAAAAACCCAAGACATACTTGTCCTGAGCTTCTATCAATACATATTAAGTAATTGACAAAATACTACACACGAAAATGATTACATCCAAAGCGTATCTTTTATGCTTACAGCGTATCTTCACGCTCTTACTGCTTTTAACCTTTTTTGGTCAAGCCCTCGACCTATTAGTAACAATCAGCTCCATACGTTACCGCACTTCCACCTTTGTCCTATCTACCTGGTAGTCTTCCAGGGGTCTTACTAGCTTTTGCTATGGGATATCTTATCTTAAGGGGGGCTTCACGCTTAGATGCCTTCAGCGTTTATCCCTTCCAAACTTGGCTACTCGGCCATGCCATTGGTATGACAACCGATGCACCAGTGGTTCGTCCAACCCGGTCCTCTCGTACTAAGGTCAGCTCCTCTCAAATATCCTGCGCCCACGCCGGATAGGGACCGAACTGTCTCACGACGTTCTGAACCCAGCTCGCGTACCGCTTTAATGGGCGAACAGCCCAACCCTTGGGACCTACTACAGCC
>WSSedL1CaDRAFT_10000266_pt1 | contig 36750 bp, 39 predicted proteins | sample WetSurSL1Cattail_FD_9464 | JGI IMG/M metagenome (IMG submission 9464)
TGGGCGTCGGCGGCCGGCACCAGGGACTTCATCGATGTGCCCGCAACGGATTTTTAGGCCCGTCTTCGAAGATGGTTACCCTGACTAGGATACTACACCATCCCCTCGCTGAATCCTATTATATCATATTTTACCTTAGTAATCATGAATAACCTGTTCCCATAATTGCTGGGGGTTGGTAATTAATTGGCAAAGAAATCCTATCCGAAAATAATCGCGATTACAATCCCCAAAGTGGCACCGGCAATTACCTCAACCGGGGTATGTCCCAATAGCTCCTTTAAACGTTCCTGGTGGAACTCACCTTCTTCAAACAATTCGTCAATTATTTTATTGAGGGTGGCTGCCTGTCTCCCAGCGGCCCGCCGCACACCGGAAGCATCATACATCACAATCAGGGAAACAATTATCGAAATGGCAGTCGCTATACTGTCCCAGCCGGTTTGGATCCCTACCGATGTCGTCAAAGCTGCCACCAAAGTTGAGTGCGAACTCGGCATGCCGCCGGCCCCAAAGAATCGCTTAAAATTAATCTTTTTTTCTTTAATAAAATAATAAAGGCCCTTTAAAATATGGGCTATCAATAAAGCGAAAAGCGTGTCCCATAAAATACGGTTATTGGCGATCTCTTTGAAAAAATCCCTGAATTCCAATCTGGTTCCTCCTAGAAATCCCGTTTGATCACATATTTTGCCCAGGTTAAAAGTAATTCCTTATATTTGGAATCTGGAATTGAGGCAAGATCCTGCAAGGCATTATTTACAATTGTTTCCGCCAGCTTATATGTATACTCTATGCCATCATTATCAATCAATATTCGGCGAACTCTCTCAACCTCCTGCTCGCTAGCAGCCGCTTTTCCCAGTGTTTGCTCTAAAAACTGCCGTTCGGCAGCGCTGGCGTTTTGATAAGCATGTAAAACAATCGTGGTCCTTTTGCCCTCCCGGATATCGGATCCGACCGTTTTACCCAATAGTTGCTCGTTACCGATTATCCCCAATGTATCATCCTGCAACTGAAAAGCCGTCCCGCATTGGCGGGTAAACCTACCCAGACTCCCGATGAGAGGATTCTCAGCGATGGTTTGCCCCAGCCCGATGGAAGCGCCGGCCTCAGCCGCAAATTCATAAAGGATACCGGTCTTAAGCTCCAGCATCTCCAATATTTCTTCCTCGGAAAGTTCACTAATCTTCTTTTTGGCAAATAATACATCCAAGGCCTCACCCGCTACCAAACCATTGGTCAAGTCATCCTCCAGACGCCGGATCAGATCAAAAACTACCGGCAGCGGCACCCCTAACTCACATGAATCCAATAACAGCCGCACCGACCAGGCATGTTGCAGATCCCCGGTTAAAATAGCAATGTCCCGCCCCAACTGAGCCGCCTCGACTTCAGGATAACCCCAAGCAAGCGCCGCTTGACGAAATTCTTCATGAACAGTGGGTAAGCCCCGCCTTTTGGAATCGTTATCGATAATGTCATCATGGACCAAAGTCCAAGTATGATAAACTTCCACTGCGGCAGCGGCTAAGAGCGCCTTTTCCTCTCTTCCTCCCACTGCGCCGCAGCAAAAAAGCAAGATCCCCGGCCGAAGCCTCTTAGCTGGACGGTTCAGATAAGAATAGACCGCCTGACGGAGCGAATTTGGCCGAAAACTTTTTTGATAATGCTCCCTATTAAGAATCTCCCGAATCAGAGGCTCTCGTTGCTTTAAGGCTACCATAAATTCTTCACTAGTGACCATCAAGTTTAATCCTCCTCCGGGTTTAGTTTAAACGGTCCGATTGTGGGCACATCTCCATTAAACCCCAATAAAATCTGTAGTCTACCCTCCGCTGCATCCAACTTCTCCGAACAATATTTGGCTAGGCCGATCCCTTCTTCAAATAGAGACAGGCTGGCATCCAAGGCGAGATTGCCCGCCTCCAGCTGTCCCACGATTTCTTCCAACCGGGCCACAGCCTCTTCATAATTGCGTTCGCTGGGTTTTCCTTCAATCGGCTTAGTCATTTTAATTGACTCCCCTTATATTTATCCTTTACTTCACAACTTAGAACTCCCATCGCCAGGGTAACCTTGACCATCTCTCCGTTCTCCACCAGGTCGCTATTCTTGACAAATGTGCCGTCTGCCTTTTGGGTGATGGAATACCCGCGCGACAAAGTTGCCAGTGGACTTAAAGCATCCAGCTTGCCAAGGATCTTATAGTATTGCTCCCTCTTTGCATATAAATCTTGCCGGAGCTGCCGCACCGCTCGTTCCCGCAGCATGTCCAACTCCTGGCGACGAATATTTAATCCTTGCTCCGGCGCTACCAGCACCCGGCTGCTTTTCAGTCTCTGCAAATCCCGCCGGTAGCTTTGAATTTTTTGCTGTACCGTGTTGGCAAGCCTCTTTTGCAGGTTAGCCAGGTTTCGCTTCAAAGCCGATTCGTCCGGGACAGCCAACTCCGCCGCTGCCGATGGTGTCGGTGCCCGTAAATCGGCCACAAAATCGGCAATAGTAAAGTCGGTCTCATGCCCCACCGCGGAAATAATTGGTTTGGGGAAATCGGATATAGCCCGGGCCAGCCCTTCATCGTTGAAAGCCCATAACTCCTCCAACGATCCCCCGCCTCGCCCGATGATCACCAGATCGAGATTGCGAAATCGCGCAGCCTCATTCAAGGCTTTGATCAAACTCTGGGGTGCATCCGCTCCCTGGACTTTAGCAGGAAAAATTAAAATGTCCAAATTGGGACGACGTCGATGTAAAATCTTGATCATATCCTGGATCGCCGCTCCGGTGGGCGAAGTAATCAGCGCAATTTGCTGTGGCAGAGGCGGCAACTGCTGTTTCCGCGCCTGATCAAACAAACCCTCTTGTTCCAGCTTTGTTTTAAGTTTTTCAAAGGCCTGATAAAGCTGACCCAGCCCAGCCGGTTCCATTATGTCGACATAGAGTTGATATTGACCGCTCTTCTCATAAATTCCGAGCCGTCCTTGAATATCCACCGCTTGTCCGTCCGCCGGTCTAAACTTCAAGGTCCAAGCCTGCGACTTGAACATCACGCATTTCACGCAGGCCCCTTCATCTTTCAAGGTAAAATAAAGGTGTCCTGATGAATGCCGGGTGAAATTCGATATTTCCCCCTGCACCCAGACCCCTTCCAATGAGACATTATCTTCAATTACCCGTTTCAAAGCATAGGTCAGCTGAGAAACGGTAATGTATTTCGGAGCCAAATGGATTCTCCTTCCTAAGACTATAGGATATTCCATAAGGAGAAATAAAATCCTGCCGAGGAGATCAAATTGGGGAAGGAGAGTGATGAAGTGATGATTGGACTAATCACGAACGGATTCTGTCTGCCCTATAATCCGGAATTAACTGCGAGGGCTAACGAACTGAGGAAAAATATGACTCCCATGGAAAATAAACTTTGGACTGGCTTCTTAAAAAATTTTTCTCTGAATGTAATGGCGCAAAAAGTTATTGATTATTATATCGTAAATTTCTATTGCCCCAAGCTTCATCTCAATCCTGCTCCGTCAAGACCAACGGTCCGTCCTTGGTAATCGCAATCGTATGTTCATACTGCGCCGACAAACTCCCATCCACCGTCCTGGCCGTCCATCCGTTCTGATCAATGGTCAGATGATAGGAACCTATATTGATCATCGGTTCGATGGTAAAGACCATTCCTTCACTAAGCCTGAGTCCCTTATGCGGGAAGCCGAAATGGAGGACTTGTGGATCTTCATGCATGGAATGACCGATCCCATGTCCTGTAAAATCACGGACCACGGAGAATCGGTTGGATTCGGCATGGGCTTGAACTGCATGCGAAATATCACCGAGTCGGTTGCCAATAACCGCTTTCTCGATACCGATATAAAGACACTCTTTGGTCACTTTAAGTAGTTTTTCAGCTTGCTGGGATATTTGTCCCACCGGATAAGACCAGGCGGAATCAGCCAGCCAGCCATTGAGATTGATAACCATATCAATGGTGACAATATCTCCTTCTCGGAGAGGAGTAAAAGTCGGAAATCCATGGCAGATTTCATCATTAACTGAAGCACACGTCGCAAAGGGATACCCTTGATAACCCTTTTGCTCGGCTTTAGCCCCCTGAGATTGAATGAAATCATCGACGAACTCATCGATTTGCTTCGTCGTTATCCCCGGGCGGATGATCCCTCGGAGTTCCCGGTGGCAGGCTGCTAATATTTTACCCGCTCCAGCCATCAGTTCAATTTGTTGCGGGGTTTTAATGATAACCAATCTGTATTCCCCCTTAGTTCAATATTATTATATAATAAATTTTAAAAACTGTTAAAGCGATTTCACTTCATTTGAACCTCGATCCGGCAAGTAAGTTACAATTTTTCTGCAATGATGCAGAAAAATTGGCCGGATCGGGTTCATTGTTTGAATCCAGCAAGTCTAAATGCGACTGAGGTTTTTGGGGTTACTTGCCGGATTCAAGTTGAAAACCGGCCTTGCCATCCGATCAGAAAAAAATAAATTAGTAGGTAGATTTAAATGTTCTGGAGGTATAAAGTGAATATTCGCGAAATATCTCAAAAGTCTTTCAACGATTACCTAAATTAGTCGTGTAGAAACAAATTATGTTGGAACTTCAAATTAGTTCGATAAAAACTCGGTAATCGAAAAAGGAGAATTCCCAATGGGCACTAGCACTAATCCACTTCTCCAATTAACCAACCATTGCTGGCTAATTCCCGGTCCCACCAACATCGGAATCATCGAAAAAGCTAAGGACGTTTATCTCATCGACAGCGGCAACGACAAAGAAGCCGGCCGCAAAATATTAAAACTCATTCAAGAAAAAGCTTGGACTCTCAAGGGGATCATCAATACCCACTCCAACGCCGACCATATCGGCGGCAATCACTATTTACAACAGATGACCAACTGTGAGATTTGGACTAGCCTGGGTGAAGCATCCTTTATCAATACTCCGGTTATTGAAAGTAGCTTCCTATGGGGAGGATATCCTTTCAAAGAGTTGCAAACCAAATTTTTTGAAGCCAAACCTTCCCGTGTCACAAGAATTATTGATTGTAACACACAAGAGGATACAGATTGGCAGTTCATACCCTTAGCAGGACACTTTTTCGATCAAATTGGCGTCCTGACCGGTGAAAAAGTCTTTTACATGGGAGATAGCATTTTTGGGGAAGCCATTCTCGAAAAATATAAGATTCCATATATCTATAATGTAAACGCGTTTAAAAACAGCTTGGAGACGATCAAAACCATCGATGCCAAGTATTATGTGCCAAGCCACGGCGAAGTTCAAACCACAATTGGAGCGCTGGCGGAGATTAATATCCAAAAAGCCAACGATATTGAAGAAAAACTCATGGAGACAATCCATGAAAAGAAAACCTTCGAAGACATTTTGCAAGAGATGTCTATCCAGTATGGGATTCAACTGAATTTTGGTCAATATGCATTGGTCGGTAATACCGTCCGCTCATTCTTATCTTATTTATATAATGAGGGAAAAGCAAAATATGATTTCAAAGATAATAAAATGTATTGGCAAAGGCTTGTTTAAGTAAAGGGACGCCAATCCACTCTCATTCGAAAAGAGGTCAATGTTGATGATCAAGGAAATTAGTGTAGAAGAAGAAATCAGCCAAAGCGTCCAAGTGATCCGGGAATCATTTGCAACAGTAGCCAGGGATTTCAATCTAACCGAAACCAATAGTCCTACCAATCCCGCCTTTACCAGCATAGAAAAAGTGCTGGCCATGAAGGAAAAAGATATCAAATTATTCGGGTTATTTATCGACAACCGTCAAGTTGGTTTTGTGGCTGTTGAAAAAGCCGGGGAGTCTTTGTTTTATATGGAAAGGCTGGCCGTATTGCCCGAATTCAGGCATGCCGGACTCGGAAAAGAACTGATGGATTTTGTATTTCAGTTTCTTAAAAAGGAAAGGGACGCCAAAGTATCCATCGGTATCATCAATGAGAATATCATCCTAAAAAAATGGTATCAGGATTATGGTTTTGTGGAAACCGCCTTAAAGAGCTACCCTCATTTACCTTTTACAGTTTGCCTCATGGAAAGGCCTGTCTAAGAAAGATCCCGCATTCAGCTTTCACTTCCAAAGACAAATTAGAACGAACCCGATCGGCAAATGATTTTAATTGCAATTTAGCGATATAACGCTATAATGATGAAATAATAAATAAAATCCATGAAGGGGAATATGTTATGTTCTGGGATAAATTGATTATCACCTTCGTCCAGCATTGGGGTTCTTCATTTTGGGATCATTTCTTTATCGTAATGACTTGTTTGGGTGAACCTTATTTGTATTTGCCATTGATTGTCATTATATACTGGTGCGTTGATCGCCGGTTGGGGAAAAGGCTATCCTTTATTTTATTCTTTTCCACCTTTACAAATCTAGCATTAAAAAACATTATCATGCGACCCAGGCCTATCGGTTCTTCCGGTATTCGTTCCATTTATACAAAATCTGCCGACGGCTGGTCTTTTCCCAGTGGTCACACCCAACAATCAACTGCATTTTGGTGGGGATTGGCCTCCTGCTGGACCAAACCGCTAATTATCGGACTTGGTATTAGCTTGGTAACTATGATTGGATTATCCCGAATATATTTGGGTGTACATTGGCCCAGTGACGTTTTGGGTGGATTCATAATCGGTGCGCTGGTCGTCAATATCTATCTTACGATTGAGAAGAAATTGCCCGCTTATTGGATTGATGGAGCCGCCTTACTTTGCACCGCTCTTTTGAGCTTTTATTCGCTCCGTCTCCCCCATTTTTGTGATCCGCTCGGCGCCGGCATTTTTACCGGATTTTTAGCCGGAGCGACATTGGAGGTAAGGGATGGTAGAGCCGAAACCAAAAGTTCTTTCAATCGCTGGATGCAATTACTGATCGGCTTTTCCGGCTTGATTATTCTTTGGCTGGGATTGAAAGCCCTTTTACCGGTTGGAATTTATTTCGCCTATGGGCGTGCTCTGGTGGTCGGATTATGGATAGGAGCAGGAGCTCCATGGGTCTTTAGACGATCTGCGGCACCAGGAAAATCCCGGTGGAAATCCTCAGTCAATCATTAGTAAATTGAAATTGAAAAAAAATTCAACCCAATGGCTTAGTCGAAAATAGCTGATCGGAGATAAAGCAAATGCGAAAAATTTATGTGTATCTTTGTTTGGCATGCATAACTATACTCATATCTGCTGAGGTGTTGGGAAATGAAACCGATTTTAAGCTACCCACACTTGTAAAACAAGGAAAAGATATTCATTCGTTCATTCCTCCCGGATGGAAACTGATCAAAAATACCCAGGGCGATTTAAATAAGGATGGACTGGCGGATATAGCCGGTATCCTTGAATCTAAAGCTCCTCCCAAAGATTTAGCCGAGGCTCCTCCTCGGATTCTTTTCATCGCCTTCCGGGAAAACCAACAATATCGTTTATCGTTTCAAACCGAAAAAGCCATTTTAACCGCAGATATGGGTGGAGTATGGGGTGATCCGTTAGAAAGTATCAGCGTCGATCACGGTTCCCTCTTGATTAATTTCTATGGCGGGAGCAATGAACGTTGGTTTCAAAGTTACCGGTTTCGTTATCAAGGCAATGGCTGGTATTTGATCGGCGCCACCCTCGGCTCCTATTTCACCCCCACCGGTGCAGGGCAAACTGAGGATTATAATTTGCTGACCGGAATGATGATCATTACTACCACGGATAAAAACGGTAACGAGCAAGCGAAAAACATTCATCGTGGAAAAAAGCCATTGGTTAATCTACAAGACTTTGATATCGCTTTGGCAGAAAACCAGTTGTAGCGACATCAAATCAAAATAAATGCCTAAAATCCTATTAGCGGCTTTGCGTGAAACATTCGGTCCTTTTTTATTCCCTCATTTATGCTGACTAATCTTTATAATCAGAAAAATTATTAACCACCAAACTCACGAAAAGGTACGAAAAAATGGGTGCCGATTATTGATTGGAAAAGCCCCAATATTATTTCGTGTATTTCGTGCCCCTTGGGTGATGAAAAGAATTTTCAGTTTGCCTATATCAAACACTTTTCCGTGAACTGCCCTTGTTCACCAAGTCAATCCTGCGCCGAGACTTACAATCTCATCCAAATTCCCCATTAAACCACCTGCAATCTTCTTTTCTTTCCCTCGTTTTGACTGTGAGAAGACCATAAATATACGGGACAAAGTTCGGAATTTCTATAGAAATTGCAGAAATGAATTAATCTCTATCTGTTTAGGAGAAGAATGGCAGTCATTCTTGTGTCTAAATCTCACCATTCTTACCATTCATTACTTAAAGGAATCCCCAGCTTGGTCCCGAATCCGTTTAATGAATAATTTATGTAAACTAACTTTGGCTATTATCCGTTTCATTACAGAATTAATTTCCGTTTTATATCACGAAAGGAGTGTTCAGCAATGTTGCTTATCCGACGGAGGTTTTTCCTGATCCTTTTAGCAATCTCAGTATTAGTATTCCTTTTTAGCATTGAGGTCCAAGCCCAAACGGTCTTATCCGATGTTAATGGCAACTGGGCCGTAAAACCAATCCAGACATTAACCGATAAAGGCATCATCAACGGTTATCCCGATGGTACCTTCAAGCCGGATCAACCGATTACCAGAGGCGAGTTTGCCAAGTTGGTCGCCAAAGCCTTTCAATATCAACCGGCGAACCAAGGATTTTTTACCGATACCACCGGCAGTTGGGCCAAGTCTTTCATTAGTTCGGTAGTCCAGCATAAGGTGATGAATCCTTTTCCCGACGGGACGTTCAAACCCCAGCAACAATTAAGCCGGGCTCAGATGGCGACTATGATGACACGTATTGTTGGGCTGGGCAAAACGGAGGAAAAATACAGTAACTGGCAGGCCAGCTTTAACGATGTTCCCAGCAATAATTGGGCCTTCCAAAATATTGAAATCATCAATAAATTAGGGGTATTCCCGGCTAATTTCAAAGATGGATTTCATCCGGCCCAATCGGTAACCCGGGCCGAGACGGCCTGGATGATCGAAGCCCTTAGTAAACTGGAGATCAGCAAAGGAAAGATCACCAGCATCAGTCCGGATACCGGCTTGGTGAACGTGAAGAGTGCCGGTAATGATCCCGTGCTGGCGATGATCACTCCGGACACTATTTTGCTGCGAAATAACAGTCCCAGTGATGTTGACACCTTATTAACCGGTGATGACGCAACCGTTATTGCCAGCCCTTCCGGGGATGTCAAATTTCTCAAAGCCTTCGGGCAAATCACCAAGAATGACTTACTTTCCCGGATCAGTTCCATGACCAAGGGAAAGATCACCAAAGACGAGATTAGTGCCATGGTAGCCGGAGACTGGGACTCCGTCAAAGATAGTTTAAAAGGCGACCTTTATAATAGAATGGTAGATATAGGGCTAACTCCTGCTGAGGCAGAGAGCCTGATGGTACGCGACTGGAACTATCTAGATACTTTAAGCCGCGATCGCTTATCCCAAGTGTTATCCGGTCGTTTGGGAATCACCCAAGATTTCGCCCAGGCGCTACTCGCCAAAGATACGGCTAAAATCAAGGAATATGGAAAAATTCAATTTGCAACCGCCGCCTTGAGCAAATTATTGGGAGCGTCTGATCCCTCTGCTGCGGCCGCTGCCAATCAAAATTCCAATTCCAACACTTCATACTAAAGTTGGATAAAAATGATAAAAATGCATAACAAAACGGCGGATGGAAATTATCCATCCGCCGTTTTAAATCCGGATTTAACGATGTCCCACGTAACACAAAAGCAACAGTCCGAAGCCGGCGATGATAACTCCGGATATTCGGTTAACCCAAAACAATTTATTGTTATCAAATTTGTGTCGAAACCCACCCACCAAAAAGGTTAAAAAGAACCACCACATTACGGACCCCATAAACACTCCTGATACCAATAAACTCAAAGCTCCATCGCTATGCCTATGTTCGGGTAGGATCAAACCGTGTCCGACCCCCAATCCGGCGAAAATCGCAGTAAATGATAAAATGGTTAACGGATTGGCTAAGGTTAGAAACAAAGTGGAGAAATATACAGCCAATAAGCCTTTCCTTCGGATAGTCGCAGAAGGAGCTGCCGGTTTCGAAAAGAAACTGACCCCACCCAGACAACAAAGGAACAAGCCTCCAGCCAAACGCAACCAATGTTGATGATAGATCAATATATTCGAAACCGCCGATAACCCAAAACCGGCGATAGTACCATAGATTGTATCCGCGGTGGCAGCCCCTATCCCGGCTATGAAACCATATATTCTCCCACCAGTCAAAGTGCGCTTAATACATAAAAAACCGATCGGTCCTACCGGGGCGGCAATTAGAATACCAATCAGGATTCCTTTATATAGCAAAATGAAATTCATGTTTACCTTCCAAAAAATAGTGGTTAAGGTATAACAAGCATAAAAAAGAGCAACCAAATTAATTATATTGGTTTTCCAGTATAAAAGCAATAAATATCGTTAAAAACCAAATCCAATTGGGATTTATAATTAATATTAGCGATTGTAGCGAATTTCCCTCTAAAGATTTTTAAGGGAAAAGCCGTTATAAATGGTAAGAAAACCCTAATCTCGCTACTTCTTTCTAAGGAGGTTTTAACTATGGACAAGAGTAAGAGCTCGGCGGTTACAAAGTTTTTTAAGATTCTAATAGTATTGCTGATATTGGCTGGAATGCTTTTTGGCTTGCAGTATTACTTGCGAATCTTGGACAAGCCCCTGCAGGTGTTCAATAATTTCATCGAAAAATCCAATCGGATGGTCTCCAAAGATATGTTCTGGGGAATTTCTACCGGCACCATTTTTTTCATCGCGATTTTAATCATTTTACCAATTTTGATGCATAAAATTAATACCCGTTCATATTTTAAAAATCTTTTTCAAGGCCTAATCTCATCCTTCATCTTTTTTATTTCCCAAATTATCTATAATTGGTGTGCCAAAATCAGTAAATTTTATTTATTGGTGGCCATTGTCGCCATTGCGATCATTACCTTGATTTTAATCAAAATTGTTGCCGGTATGTATAAAAAAGAAGCCGACCAGGTCGAGTTTCGCACCGCCTATGTCGCCAGTATTACCGCCGGACTTATTTTCAGCGTACTCTTACAATTAGTTACATTATGGAGTAATTGGTTAAAAGTAACCATTCATTTCAAACTGGGGTAACCTTTTTAGGCAACCCCTTCAATTTCAATATTTACCTCGATACGGCCGGCAGGAGTATTAATATCTACCGCTATACTTTGAACCGAACTGATGATAAAATAAATATCCTCGCCAACTATGATTGATGGCGGCGAGATATCGATATTTACACCGATTTTGGATAATAATATGGACGCCATTCCCGTAGTCATATTGGATAACTCTCCGATTGCGCTACGGGCCATGGCATCAAATTCATCAACTGTGGTCATACCCGACGTCATGGCTGAAATCAATTTCCTGGCCGTGTCCTGAGATAAGGAATAAGCCACGTTTCCTTTGATATCTCCCACCAGTCCCACAACCGCCGTGACATCTAGGGTTACTTGCATCCGCTCTTTTTTTTCCAAATTGCCGATATCGACATCGATAATGCCGAATTGCTGCAATACTTTGGTCAAAGCCTCTAAGAAAGGATTGATATAAGTCACATTCATTGGGCCGCCGCACCCCCTTCAAAAGCAACATTAATTCGTAACCGGCCATTTTTAGTGTAACAGTCGAGCGATTCCGAGGAAATCTTGGGAATACAGATTATCGGTTTCTTCCCTGTAAATACAATCGGCGGAGCCAATCGCAAACCTAAGCTGAAGGTATTATTGAGATTGGTAATCGCTTTTCCGGCAATCACGTTATTCACTTCCGATATCGTGGTCAACACCATAAATTCTCGAGTGTTGGTAAATTCCTCATCATTGATATTGCGGGCAATTTGAATTGCCAACTCCGGATCCATATCCAGCAATAATCTTCCTTTAATTTTGCCCATGAATGTAATGATACTGGCTACTCCATACGATACGATATCGGTGTGATTCGGGTAAAAATAACCGCCGGGTTCAATTTCAATTTCCGCCATATCTCGCAAGACAACTTGAGCGCTAGCGATATAAGGTTGTGTCAATTGCTGACTTATCAAGTTTTCACACGCTCCAAACGCATATTTTGTAAGTAGTCATCCACCCTGGCTTTGCCCAGGCAACGAGGAGATGAGAATTACGCCAGGGTGGCTGTTTTATCTTGAATCTGGGTTAAAAGTATTTTCTAGATAATCATAATACTTCCCATAAGCTTTCCGGGATCTTTTCCAGTGCGGCAATTTTGATGGCTGCCCCCAACGCTACCGCTTCTTTCGGCATTCCATATACGATACAGCTATTCTCATCTTGAGCAATTGTAAATGCCCCGGCATTTTTCATCTCCAATAAACCATTAGCGCCGTCTCTACCCATGCCGGTTAATATGATACCCACCGCATTAGGTCCTGCATATTTGGCTACCGAGGAAAACAACACTTCAACCGATGGTCGCTGATGATAAACCAACGGTCCATCTTTGACCTCAACATAATAACGGGCGCCGCTCCGTTTAAGAACCATATGCTTATTACCGGGAGCAATTAAGGCCTTCCCTGGCGCAGCCAACTCTTGATCTTCGGCTTCCTTTACTTGAAACTTGCAAAGTTTATTCAGGCGTTCCGCGTAAGACTTGGTGAAATGTTCCGGCATATGCTGTACAATCAGTATTGGCGGAATATTCGCCGGTAAATTTATTAAAACATCTTTAATGGCTTCAGTACCTCCCGTAGAGGCGCCAATTGCCACGATCCGATCCGTAGTTCTAAGAAAAGTCGGAGCAGCCGATTTAACCGTAGTATTAACCTCAAGGGGTACCTGCTTAAATTTTTTCACCTGGGCAACCGCCTTGATCTTCTCAATCAACTGCTCACTCATATCCTGCACGGTATAAGAAGCGCCCGGCTTAGCCATTACTTCTACCGCTCCCATCTCCAAAGCCTTTAAAGCCACTTCACAGCCTTCTTGAGCCAAGGAACTTACAATAATGACCGGCATCGGATAATATTTCATTAATTTCTCCAGAAAAGTCAAACCATCCATTCTGGGCATTTCAATATCTAAAATCAAGACATCCGGCTGAAGATAGACAATTTTATCCCTACCGATATATGGATCGGGAGCAGTCCCCACCACCTCAATGTCCGAGTCTTTGGCCAATTGCTCGGTAAATACTTTGCGGACCATTGCTGAGTCATCGACAATCAGTACTTTAATTTTTTTCCCCATTTTTTATTTACCTTAGTAAGATTTTTGCTTCATTTTTATAAACTATTGACCAATGCGCGCGGAATTTCCTCAAGCGGTATAATCTTGGAAGCCGCATTCAACGCAATGGCTTCCCGAGATAGCCCAAATACCGCGCAACTCGCTTCATCTTGAGCGATTGTCAAGGCCCCGGCATTTTTCATATCTAAGAGTCCCTGAACGCCATCCTTTCCTAGTCCGGTTAGGATCAATCCAATGGCGTCTTTTCCGGCATACATCGCGACTGATCGAAAAAGCACTTCAATCGAAGGCCGCTGATGAAAGACCAACGGACCGTCTTTTACCAATACAACATAGCCATCTTTGTTTCTTTGCAGTACCATATGTTTATTGCCCGGAGCAAACAAGACTTTGCCGGAGGTTACTTTCTCATAGTTTTCGGCTTCTTTGATTTCCAAATCACAAATATGATTAAGCCGATCTGCCAAAACTTTTGAAAAAAACTCCGGCATGTGCTGAACGATCAAAATGGGTGGCATCCCGGCGGGAAGCCGCGTCAAGATCGAACTAATCGCCTCCGGTCCCCCGGTAGCAGCACCCATCGCAATGATTTTGGAGGAATCGTCATCCCAGCCTTGAATAGGTAATTCCATGACGGAGCCATGGGTAGCGGCCAAAAAGTTTTTATTTTTCTTGTAATGAGCCACTGCCTTAATCTTTTCTATCAGCTGTTCACTCATATCCTTTACCGAATAAGAGGGCCCGGGCTTGGCGATCACATCTGCCGCCCCCAACTCCAGCGCACGTAAGGCCACCGAGCCCCCTTCCTTAGCGAGCGAACTGACAATAATCACCGGCATCGGACAATTGGTCATAATCTGTTCCAAAAAAGTCAAACCATCCATCTGCGGCATCTCGATGTCTAATAATAAAACATCCGGTTTTAACTCGACAATTTTTTCCCGGGCAATGAAAGCATCGGGGGCTGCTCCAACCACCTCCAGCAGCGGATCCTTAGCAAGTTCTTGGGCAAAAATTCTGCGCACCATTGCCGCATCATCAACGATTAATACTTTAATTTTCTGTTCCATTGCCATCATACCACTCATTTTTTCCGACATCATTTACCCTATAAACCAAGATTCACCACTCCAGTCTTAAAAATTAGCTTTGGTTATTTTCCCTGGTTTAGATAAACAGTTGGCTGCATATACTGAAAACCATTCTGCTTATTGAGAAGGCTTTCGGAATGACCGATGAATAGTAACCCTCCCATAGTTAAAACTGCACGAAATTTTTGCACCAGTTTTTGCTGAATTTCGGCATTAAAATAAATCATCACATTACGGCAGAAAATTATATCGAATGTGTCCTGAAACGGGAAAGAATCCATCAAGTTAAATAAGCGAAAAGTAATTAAGGCCTTAAGCTCCGGCTTAATTTCATAATCTTCTTCAGAGCGGTTAAAATATTGCATCAAATAATAGGGATCCATCTCTTTTTTGATGGTTGCCGGGTATATTCCCCTCTGAGCAGAGGCCATCGTTCGTTTGCTGATGTCGGTAGCCAAAATTTTAATTGTCATATCCTGCGGTAACCATTCTTTTAAAACCATTGCCAGGGTATATGGCTCTTCTCCGGTTGAACAGCCGGCGCTCCATAACTTGATCTCATTATTCTTCAAGATTCGTGGGTTTTTCTCAAAGATCAACCGTAACTGGCTCCGCATAAATTCAAAATGGTTATTCTCCCGGAAAAAGCTGGACATATGAACGGTGATCTCATCAATGAATTCCGACCATAACACGCTATTGGCTCCGGTACTCAAAAGCTGATAAAATTCATCGTAAGAACTCAAGTTGTTTTTTCGCAACAACTTGTCCAGTTTCCCCTCGATCATTTCTTTTTTGGGTTGAATCCCGCAATTATCAAAGATCAAGGCCCGAAACTTTTGGAACTGAAGCTCATTAAGTTGTGTCATAACGTAGTAAAAGTGATCCGAATCTTTTTCAAGTGGAATCACATCCTCCGGTGAGATTACTTTGGTCTGCCGATTCTCATGGTCGAGTTTTAAAAACCCTCACTTGATATCTTTTAATTCTTGTTTGATGTTGACCAAATCTTCACGGTTCAGAATCTTTTCAATATCCAAAATTAGAATGACTCTGTCTTTCAACTTACCGAGGCCGGTAAGAAAATTCCCTTCGATTTGCGTATCATACTCTGGAGGTGGTTCAATCTCCTTATTTTGAATATTAATTACCTCTGAAACCGTATCCACCGCTATTCCCATTAGGCGTTGGGTATCATGAACCGCTATTTCAATTACAATGACACAAGTGCGCTCAGAATATTCCTTTTCAGCCATCCCGAACCGTAAACGCAAATCAACGATCGGGATGATCTTCCCTCGTAAATTGATAACTCCTTTGATATAATTTTGAGTTCTTGGTAAATGAATAATCTCCAACATCCCGATAATTTCACGGGCTTTTTTAATTGGCAGCCCGTATATTTCATCATCCAGCAAAAAAGTTAAGTATTTACCGGTATCGGTTACCATTTCAGGTTACCCCTTTCTTCATTTAAGCGCTTATTTTAAAAAGGCTTTCAATATCAAGGATTAAGGCAACTGACCCATCGCCAAGGATCGATGCGCCCGAAACATAGTCAAGATGGCTAAATTCTCTACCCAAAGCTTTTACAACGATCTCACGCCGGTCTACCACGTTACGGACCGGTAATGCCTTTAAAGATTGTTCCAATTCAACCACTACGACTAATTCAACTGAATCATCCATTTCGCCTCGCGGCAACCCAAACAGTTTATCGACGGAAATCAATGGAATCACTTCATCCTTAATTCGAATCAGTGATTTGTTGCCACTGATATTGATCCATTGATCCGGTTCTGTTTTGAGAATTTGCTTAATATATAATGTCGGCAAGATGTAACGTACACCTTTGATATCAATGATGGTCCCATTAATTACCGCCATATTAATCGGAATTTTTAAAGTAAATCGGCAACCCTTGCCCGACTGGTTATCCAGTTCAACTTTGCCGCCAAGCTTGGAAATTTCGGTCTTAACAACATCCAGACCAACACCTCGGCCTGAAACGTTATTAACATTTTCGACCGTTGAAAAACCGGGCAAAAAGATTTCGTTAAGAATTTCATCCTCCGTGTATATCTTGCTGGGATCGAGTATGCCTTTATCAATTGCCTTTTGATAGATGCGTTCTACATCCATTCCTTTGCCGTCATCGCTAATTTCAATGAACACACTGCCCCGTTTACTATAAGCCTGAATCTGCACCTGCCCTTGAATCGGTTTCCCCTTATTCACCCGATCGGTTTCCTCTTCAATGCCATGAGAAATTGAATTCTTGAGCAAATGTAACAGCGGGTCTAAAATTCGCTCCGCCACTCCGCGGTCAATCTCAGTTTCCTCCCCGCTAATCTCGATATTTACATTCTTATGGAGTTCAGCAATGGTATCGCGCCCAATCCGATTAATCTTTTGAAAAGTCGATTTTAAGGAAATCATCCTTAGGGACATGGAGATATTTTGAATATCTTTAGATGTTTTCTCCATCCGTATCAGATTGGTAACTAAGGAATCATTATTGCCGAATCGTTTGATGGCTTCTTGCTCAATCTGTGCTTGGGTAATCACCAGTTCACCAATAAGATCCACCAAATTATCAATCTTTAAAGTCGGTACCCGGGTATAACCATTGTAACTATTATCAGAAGTAATGATTTTGGAGGCTTTTTCTTGAATCCGGAGTGATTGGATAACGTCTTGAGCCTCAGCCTTCTTTTCTTTCACGACTATCTGGCCCAATTTCAAACCGGGATAATCATTTTGCTTCTCAAGAATATCGGTAATTGCACCGGGATCCACACCCTGATTGACAAGAATCTCACCGAGTTTATCAACCTTTAAAGCCTGGTACTCCGGGCCATGAACATTTTCAGACGGTGCCGATTCTTTTTCAAAATCGCTTTCTTTATTCATATGATTCAAATGGACTTGGACTATTTTGAGAAAATCAGGATCATAATTTAATTCTAGTTTTTCACAGATTTTTTTAAGCAGATCGGAAGATGCCAAAATTAAATCCACAAAACCCTTACTAACCTTAATTTCCCCTTTGCGGCATTTATCTAAACGGGTTTCGGTTTGGTGAGCAATCTGGCGTATCAGATCCTGATTGACAAATCCAGCCAAGCCTTTAATGGTATGAAAAGAACGAAATAAACTATGAATTAATTCACTGTTGTCGGGATCAGTTTCAAGGGCTAATACATTCATTTCAATGGCTTCAATATGTTCATGGGATTCCACCAAAAAATCATTCAAAAACTCCGGATCTATCTCCTCCGTGGACGTCGTATTTCCGTTAATAATATCCGCTACAATTTCTTCAACCGGCTGTGGATTATTACCAGCCGGTTCGACAGTTGCCGGGGGAGTCGCCTTTTGATCCGGTTGAGCAGGGTCTTGGTTTGGCTCCGAGTCACCTAAAATGATTCGATTTACATTATCCAAAGGATAATCGTTGGATTCGGACGTTTTTTTATCAATTTTTTGGTCGTCAGTTTCCAGCTGGGTATCCGGCGGAGTTTCGATCAGCTTATTTTTCTTCTCTTTTTGGCGTGGCAAGTGAATACCTCCTCTGTATTGAAAAACCGTAATTTATATCTTCATAATATAGTATCGGGCGAATCATCCCAGTTCTGAAGGATATTCGATGATAATCTTGATAATCATTTGGTATTTCTAATAATCCTTTATAATCCTTCAAAACCAATTTCAATTTTTATGGCTCCATATTGAGTATGATAAAGTTTACTAGCTGCCAATACTTGAAGGGTTGCAATATTTAAATCCTCACCGGCAAATATTGCGGGGGGAGTCAAACGTAAATTGCTGCCTTTGTAGATATTATTTAATACCGTAATCCCTTTGCCGGCAACTACATTGGCAAACTCCGCCAAATAAAAGCATAAATCCATCTCATTTTCAGCCTCTTCACCATTGGAGCACCGGTATATTCTCCGACCCAAGCTCTCAGTCATCTCCAGATGGACCCGGCCTTTATTAAGCCCAACCACACCGACAATCGCCGAGAAAGTCTTGCTCTCCGGTTCTTCCACCGCATGGTCGGATGACATTCCCAAGCCCGGTATTGTGGCAATCATTTTTTCAAAGGCTTCATAAAAACACTCACAAAATGCCTTGAATTTTGTCTGATCCATTTTTTATCCTCCTTGTCTTTTAAAACAAAAACGCCAGCACATAAAGTACTGGCGTAATTTCCGGCATCAACAAAGCTGCTCCTTCGATCCAAGCCATTGAAAATAAATTTTTTATGTAAATCGATCGAATAGATCATTTGAAAAAAGCTCAAATATACTAGCGAATATTATTCATTTCTGCTTAAATTTACTTTACCATAAAATATTACAATAAGCAACCATTCTTAGTAGTATTTACGATTGCAGTCCGAAAATCGCTGCCCAAATTTTCTTCAAGGTATCTTACCCTGGAATCGCATATGCCCTCCGCCCTATTTGATTGAATAAACATTCCGAATCACTCATATTTTAAGCATGTGCCAAATGACAATTGCATACCCTAATATGGGACTTACAAATTTGGAGCTAAAAACGGATAGCGAATACGGATAGCGGAGAAATCAAATAGTAAGTCCGTCAAAATGTCTGGAGGTAATGAAATGGATGTAGGTAAGGCGCTCCAAAAAACGATTGATCTTTATCTAAAAAACTTCGGTATGTTCTTCCTCGCCGGATTAATGGTTGCTATTGTTTCAATTGTCACTATCGGGATATTAGCTGGACCGCTTATCGGGGGGTTTATTATCCTGATCCTAAAGATCGAGCGTGGTGAACAGGCTCCGATCAACGAAATCTTCACCCATTTTGATAAATTTATTCCCACATTGCTTATCGGGATTATTTGCATAATTGTTCCAATGATTATCGGCATGATACCCATCATCGGCCTAATCTTTGGGATTATTGCCGGACCGGTTATCAGTATCATATATGCAATAGCAATTGCTCAAACGGTTGATAAAGGAGTCGAACCGATTGAAGCGCTCAAAAAAGGGTACCAAGGGTTTATGCAGGAGCCGGTAATCAATTGGCTTTATGGTTTAATTATTGGTGTCATGAGTAGCATCGGAGCAATTGCTTGTGGCTTTGGTATAGTCTTTACCCTGCCGCTCGGGACAATTGGTATGGCTATTGCCTATCAGGAACTTTCCCTTAAAACAGAGGATGCTTCAACCAGCGGTACGTCAACCGAGCTCTAGCTCTAATACAGTTGCTTTCAATAACTTATCGAAACAACCCAAAAAAAATTTTATTTTATTCCAAATAATCAGCCACAATCTGTTTTAATTGCCTGCGGGTTTTATTGATATTTCCTTCATATATAAAGGTATTCATCATATCATCCATCGCGCTGGTAAATCCTTGTGGCGTGGCAGAACCATGCACAATCGAAGGAGTCAAAGTCAATTTCATAAAATCATCCATCGACATTTGTTGGTAAGCATCATAAAGGCCGCGATTCGCATCCATTCGTGAAGAAATGGTCCCTTTCACCAAATTAAAAGTATTCTGTCCTTCCACCGAGGCAATTGTAGCTAACCAGGCGATAGCGCCCTTCCGGTGCGGTGCTCCTTTGGGCAGACCAAAAGTATCGGTAATTACCATAAAGTTATCTCCCAACGGTTCCCAGCCAAAACTTTTAGCGGGAGTCCCGCCCAGAGTCTTAAGATAGCCTTCGGCCCAATCCCCCATTACGTTAAAGGCTGCCTTACCGCTGGATACCATTTTCGTGGCATCTTGCCAAGTTAAGGTCCCATGATCTTTATTTACATATTTGAGCAAATGTTTAAAATCAACTAAGGCCTCCGTAATCTGGGGGTCATCGAAAGAGGTCTTGCCGTTCCATAAGCCGTTATATTTTTCAGCACCCATACGGGCCACTAAAATCGTCTCAAATAAATGAGTGGCTTCCCATTTGTTCTTATCCCCCAGTGATAAGGGTATTACACCATAAGCGGCCAATTTCCGACAAGCGGTAAGTAAATCGGGAACGGTTTTCGGTGGCGTAATATGGTATGTTTGTAAAATGCGCATATTATACCATAACATATTGCCCCGTTGAACATCCAAAGGGATAGAGTAAATCTCTCCTTTATAACTGCACATATCTAAAATCTGGGGATTGAACTTATTGCGAACTCCCCAGTCATTTAACAATTTTGTAATCGGTTCCATCATCCCGGTTTTAACATATGAATCAACTAATTCAGCGCCGCCATGGACTTGAAAAGAATCCGGCGGTTTACCGCCGACCATCCGGGTCTGCAAAGCCGCTTTGGCATTAATTCCAGCCCCGCCTTCAACCGTGGCATTGATAATTTCAATCTGCGGATAATTTCGTTTAAAAACCTTAAAGATCGCTTGTAAACTTTCTTCTTCGCCGCCTCCGATCCACCAGCTGAATATTTCCACTTTATTGGTCTGGGAGGCAGCAAGTCCCAAGCTATTCATACAACTTAAAAATAGCAGCAGACATCCGCATAAAATTTTTTTAAATATCATCTCAATCACCATATGTGTCTAAAAATATTGACTAAAAAGTATTGTATTTTATTGCTGGGTATTTTTGTATGGGTTTAATGTTCAACGTTCAACGTTCAACGCTATGTGCTAAAACCCTCTGTAAAATCCGTGCTAAATTATTCCCTATTCCCTGCTTAAGTCTTGTATAGTGTAAATCTTGAACTTATCGATTAGCATACTTTTGAGATTGTTCTTGGTGACAGAATATACTGGGAAAATGCAAGCCGGAATCTTTTTCCCTTCGACAAAAACAGTAGTTGAAGCCGGCGGCTTTTTCCGGTACAGTAATTGTTTGGCTGAAAATACAGCTTTCTTAGCCAGTTGTTGGTAATTACAATAAACCGTTACTAATTGCTCATCCTTCATGATTCGCTGGCAGGCGCCAATTTCCGCTCCGGCTCCGGTAATAAACGGCAAGGTTGTTTTCTGGTCTTTAAAAAATTTAACCAGCTCTTCAGCAGTGAGGTCATCCGGAGCCAAAACCGCGTGTAACTTTTGATGTGCTATAGTTGCCCTGATTTTATTGACTGCCTCCTCGGCAGACCAAATCGAAAGAATATCTACCGCCAAAATATTCACATTGCTATTATTCTTTATTCGCACGATATCACGTTGCCCGTTATATAGCATTTCAGCGCGATAACTGGATTGAGGGCCTCTTAAAATGATATAATTGCCGGGCCCAATTTCTTCAATCAAACATTTAGCCTGAATCTTCCCAATCTCCCGGTAATCAACGCCCAGAAAAAGATCAGCCGGTCCCGAGGTGACTTCATCATATTGAATAATCTTAATCCCTCGCTCCTGGGCATCCTCTAGGATATTCTCCAAACCACTGCTGCTAACGGGATTGATGATTAAAACCCTCGCGCCATGGGCAATTAGATTGGCGATTTGCCGGGCCTGACGGCTTAAAGAATGATTGGCGACCTTAAAATTGATAGTAATTCCTTGGCTTTGAGCCTCTTCAAGCATCCAGGCCCGTTCCTTCATCCAACGGGCTTCCGCCAAATTATTCAAACAAACTCCAACTGAATATTTACGGGAGCTATTGGTCGAACCAATATATTCGTTTTGGCGGTTTAAAATTTTCAGTAAGTTTCCAAAATAAAGCAAGGGGATTGAAATGATCAACAGCAGCAACAACGCCAACGCCGAAACCCAATTGTTCCTTAAAAATTTGAGCAAAAAAAGACCCCCTCTTGCTAAAAAACAAATACCGGAGATGGGAGACCGGAGTAATGTTCAGCTTCTCACCGCGGTGGGCGGTAAATTGGTTACTTTCTTAAATACCTTGCTAAAATAATTGGGATCCCGGTATCCGATCTGCAAAGCGATTTCTTTAATGGAATAATTGGAATCTTTCAGTAGTTTCAACGCTTTCTCAATTCGAATCCGCTCCAGAAAATCCATCACCGTCTGATTGCGATATTCTTTAAATAATTTGCTGAGATAATTGGGGCTGATCGCCGCAGCAGCAGCTACATCGGCTAAAGTAATCTCTTTATCGTAATTTTGAATCAAGTATTCAATAGCCGCCCTAATCTCAGGATTCTTCTCCGGGGTACCCTTACTCATAATTTCCGTGGTGATTTGATTGATAATTTCCTCCAAAACAAATTCCAATTCATTGGCATCCTGAATCGGGTTGAGTTTTTGAATAAAAGTAGAGCCATTCAAAGACTGTTTCGACTCGTTTGAAGCATTCTCATAGAAAAGGCGCAAAAGTACCGCAATAATGCCATAGAAATAATCTTTTTGCGATTGGAGGTCGCCCTCTAATGCGACCTTCACTACCCGATACAGATCCATAAAAATAATACCGGCCAATTCCTTCTGACCCGATTTGACCGCCTCAAAAAATTCCTGTTCAATTAACCAGGGTATTGAAAAATCTTGTTTGGTGGCCTTGGGTAATTCACCCAGGCAATAGACTCCCGGTGGATATGAATGCAATTGAGTTGATTGGCGTAGTTCTTTAAAGGATTGGATCATCCCTTCAAAGCCTTCGCCAATCCCACCTAAAATAATCCCCATGTCAAGATGTAAGGTGTCTCGTAACGATTCATTCATTTCTTGCCAGGTTTGAATTTGGTTTTTAGGTAACGAATCATAGCCAATCAAAATCAAAGCAGTGCGTCCGATCAACGGACTGAAAAGCACGTCTTTAGCCTCATGTAAACGGCTTTTTACCATTTGTTTATACTGCCCAAAGTTATCGGCCAGATGCTTACAATCTGCCGCATATACCCCAATCGTTTGGCCAAATGTAATTCTTAAATCCAAGAGTTGGGGATATTCCAGTAATGGGTGCATCCCGAGACTGGGATATAACAATGAGAAGAACAGATCTTCTTCTAAAAAAGGTCTCATTCTTTGTAACTTTTCTTTCAATTCCATCTGTTCACGGGTCTTGCCCCGTTGTTCTTCAAGGCGGGTTATGGCTTTGGTTAATATTGCGATCAAATCATCTTTGGCCACCGGCTTTAACAGATAGTCCACCACGCCCAAGGCAATACTCTTTTGGGCATATTGAAAATTATCATAAGCGGAGATAATTATAAATACCGTCTCCGGTAAAGTCTTTTTAATTTCAGTGATAGCTTCCAAGCCATTTACACCGGCAAGTTCGATATCCATAAATATTATATCCGGCTTCACACGTAAAGCTAAAGAAACCGCTTCCGTGCCATTCCCGGTCTTGGCAACCACCTGAACCTCGGGACAACTGCTCTCAATCAAATGTGAAATAGCCCTGAGCACAATCGGTTCATCATCCACAATCATTAAACTGTGCATGTACGCTATCCTCCTCAATTAACGGCAATTTAAGCTCTACGCATGTCCCTTGTCCGGGTTTACTGGCAATGGTCAACAATTTATCCTGCCGATAAAAAAGCCGCAGCCGTTTCCGGATATTTGCCAAACCCAACCCGGTCGAGTCGCCCTGGCCCTGACCCTGGCCCTGTCCTGCTTTTGTGTGAGATAATTCCATACTACCCTGTGCCAGAACTTGTTCCATTTTCTCCGGGGTGATCCCTACTCCATTATCGCCGACAGTCACATGCAACACGGTACCCTCTTCATTAATTGTCACTTTGATCTCACCTTTACGTTCCATTAAACCAGCCACTCCATGAAGGAATGCATTTTCAATCAACGGCTGCAAAATCATACAAGGAATTAGATATTTTCCCAAGTTGCCGGTTATCGAAATCTCACAATGAATCTGCTCGCCATAACGAACCCCCATGATGTATATATATTCTTTAATATTATCCACTTCATCCTGGACCGTCACCGGTTTATCCAATGAACGTAAATTGTAGCGCAGAAGCCGCGCAACCGCCTTGATTAAGGTCCCGGTTTCAACCGCATCTTCAAGGATAGCAACCTGGGAGATGGCATTCAAAGTATTATAGAGAAAATGCGGATTCATCTGAGCCTGCAAGATTTGGATTTCCGACTCCCGCAACAGGTTGGTAACCTCCAGATTGCGCATTTTTTCTTCTTTGAGTTGCCGTTCCAATTTAACCTTTACCTGAATTTCAGTAAATAAGTCGTGAATGTTACGGGACATCCGGTTAAAAACCTGGGTAATAATCTGTAGTTCATCATTGGACTCGGATTGGACCGTCCCGACTTTAAAATTGCCCTCGGCTATCTCTTCCGCATTTTTTACCATCTGCTCCAACGGTTGAGTAATCCCCATGGAAAAACTGATACAGAACGTAATACTGAGTAACCCGACAACTAGCGCCAAAAGATAAGCGTTATACTCTATTTTCTTAGTTCGCTGGTTGATCAGATTAAAACGTTCGCTGCCCCAGGTCGTGTTCTGACTCATTAAACTGCGAATATATTTGGTCGTTAAGTCGGCTGCTTCAGTCAGTTTATAGTCATTTTCGTATGAGCCATCCATCCGATTGTCTTTCCGCGCCATAATCGTCATTTCGGAAAGTTGGTTTATACTTGCCAAATACATTGACAGATCGAGGTAACTATAATATTTATCCCGATTGTCGATTGCATCGAGATGATCGGTAATCCAATCAGCTTCTTCCTGCAGTTCGGCATTGGCTTCCAGGCACTTATCCAGACTGGAAAAATCCCCTTCCGTCATAAAATTGTCAGTGAAATATTTGACTGCATAGACTTTCCGGCTAATCACTTCCAAATTGCGGTACTCATCAAGGATGCCGACAAAAAAGCGGGCCGACATCTTTAATCCCAGGTTCAAATAAATTCCGATAAAAATGGTCAGCAACATAAATATCAAAAAATTGACTATCATCTTCCAGCGTATCGGAAAAGAACGACCCGGAAATGAATGATCAGTCCGTAGCTTAATGTTGGTTGCCATTTTTTGGTTCCTCAACTTCCCGGAAATTTTTGAGATTATTCCGGTTCAAAATAATTACATCAATATTATTGGAGATATTCACTTTATTCTCCTTGAGGTACCCCAGCATCTCTTTTACAGCCGTAAAACCTATCTGATATGGATATTCAACCACAGAGGCGTCGATCACGCCCATGGTAATATATTTTCTAATTTCAGGCAGGTCGCCATGCCCGACAATATGAATCCGGTGTCTCAGGTTTTTCTCCATTACCACTCTGGCGGCAGCCACCGTACCCTCGGCATAAGTAGCATAAATCCCATCCAGATCGGGATGCTTATCCAACAAGATCCGGACGATTTTAATTGAATCGAGCAAAGTAGGATCCGTCTTTTCCCAAATGGGGATATTGGTACCTTTGGAGCTGATGGCTTCCCTAAAGCCGAAAACTTTTAGCGACTCCGCCACTGATAATTGCATATCGGATCCTAATATCGGTGAAAGCACCGCGAAACGCTGACTTTTATGACTAGCCAGCTCTTGCATCAAGGTTTTCCCTACCACGTAACCAGCTCGGTAATTATTGGTTCCCACATAACCAATCCGGCCTGAATCCGGCAAGTCGGATGCCACTACGATGGTAGGGATCCGGTCCGACCAGGCTTCTTGAATATAAGGCACGATTCGTTCATCTTCAGCATGGATAATAACCCCATCATACTTGGCAAGCGTTGCTAAACGCAAGTAATCGGCCAGCTGAAATTCTTGCCCATGAACTGATTCAAAAAAGCTGAGATGAATCTGCTCATTCTTGGCGGCTTTGACAGCCCCCCGCTTAACAAGCTGCCAAAACGGCACATTGCTGTTTTGATAAATAACAGCCACTCGGAAATTCTTATTTCCCGAAAGATGAGTCGGTGGCACCAGATCATGAGCAATATTTTGAAGAAGTCCCGTCATAGAAAAAATCAGATATACCGTGATAATACCCAGCAACAAAAAGAGTAAAACAATAATCCGCTTTCCCAATTTGCCCTCGCTGTTGTTTTTTAATTATCGATGATGATGATAATAATTTATCCTTACTAAAGAGTTCTTTTAAAAACATTAATATCCTCCATTATGCGTGAAAGGACGCTGGCAGAACTTAACGAAAACCACAATTTTGAGACTGTTAAGGCAAACTCTCATCCTAATAAGGTGGGAGCTGAGAAGTCGACATGGCGGAATACTGTTTTCATACTCGTATTGGCATAACAATAACTGCAGCCAAAGTTACATGTATCATAGCATCCCATATCAACCGAAGAAACACAACCGCATTCCGGCCGCTGATATTTATCCTTCGCCACTTTTAAATCCAATTGAAACAATTCATTCATTAACCGGGCATCAATACAACTGCCTGCGGAAATATTCCATTCCGACAAGTCGACCTTTTCCGAACATGAAAAAATCCGCAGCTTCGATTCCCAGGCAATTTGACTTAAACCCTTCGCCAGAATACTCAACTGCTCCCGTTCCTCCGCTGCCCGCAGATTAATAATTCGGAAAGGAGATTTTGGGGTTAACTTTTTAAAGTTGGCTTGTACTTTATCATACAACGCCACCAGACTGACGGTTACCTGCCGGGTATATCCGGTAAGCTGCCGGGCGATTTGTTGAAATTGTTCCAAATGGTCCTCTACTGAATTAATATTACTGACAACGATCGGATCGTAACGCCATAACACTTTATCCGGTCCGATTCGCTCACTAAGTCGCAGAAAAGTCGCAAGACGTTCTTTTAAGGGGGGTACACGGGGTTCCAAAATTCGGCCGTAATTGTTGAGGGTAAATTGAAATAAATAGTGATAATTCATTTGGTCCAGTAATCGCAAATACTCCAGCAAAGGCTGCGGATTCTTGCTCCAAAAAACAATTGCCGCCACTTCCGGGGGTAACAGGCTGATCTCTTTCCGTTGTTTGGGATTATAAGGATTAACCTTGATGAAAAATCCGGCCCGAATCCGATTGATAAACCACTCGCTATAAAAAGCCGGAATGTCGGTCCGCCGGCTGGCGCTGATGATCAATTTATCGTTACCTTTTGGCATCAAGACGGTATGCCCACCTTAACCAAAGTCGGCTCCACCAGGCGAATAAGTTCTTTGGGGTCTAAACCCAACAGATATCCCCGCTTACCGCCGTTGATATAGATTTTGGACAACTCTAAAATGGACTCTTCGATATAGACCGGCATAACTCTTTTGGTCCCAAACGGCGTTGTGCCGCCTACCAAATATCCGCTATGCTTACCCGCGATCTCCGGCAAACAAGGCATGATCGTTTTAACACCCAGAAATCTTGCCAGTTCCTTGGTGGAAACCTCCATATCGCCATGCATTAATACCACTACAGGCTGTTTATTCTCATTCTCCATGATTAACGTTTTTACCGCGGCATGTTCATCGATGCCCAGCTCCCGGGCAGCGACCGCAGTCCCGCCCCGTTCTTCATATTCGTATAAAAACTCTTCAAACTCCACTTTTGCCTGGCGTAAAAAACGAATTGCCTGAGTAACCGGAAATTTCTCTTTGGACATGGGACCTTACCTCAAAGTTATAAGATTAACAATACCATATTATAATTTTACCACATTCGGTGAGGGAGAGTTACAAACTTCTGATATCATGCCGCCAATAATACCGAATAGCTGCCCTTTATATTCAAGTATTCTTTAACTTTGAAACCAACCAGTTGCGCTACTTCGACAGTGGTTTTAAAATCTTTATAGCAAACATGATGACTCGGCTCGGAGATCAGGAGACAACCTCCTTAAATGGTAAGTGTGACGACGATTTCTTCTTCAAGAGTTAGATTTTCATGCCCTTTATTTATGAGCCGTTATAATTCCAATTCAGAAAATTTCATTTATATCATTTATCCTCTTCTTATGAACTTGTCCTGATACGATACTAATAACCACCACTTGCATATTTGATCGTTTGACCTATTTCTGTAATTATTCGTACCACTTAAGCCAATTATAAATCAAAAATCCTATTTACCAAAATAAAACAAAAAACCGGCTGTTCATTCCGGTTTAATCCTGCCAATTAGTTATTATTATCGGTTCTTTCACAACCGTATTCGATCGCTTTTTCCATCGTTTTGAGGCTGTCACGGTCGATGGTTCCCGCAAATTTTAACAAATCTTTACCTGGCTTACCTTTGGGAGTGATAATATTTAAAGTCCGGGCGAATTCAAGGACCTTTTTTTGAGATTCCAACGGCAATTGTTCAAGTTGCTTTAGTAATTCTTGGGCGATAGCGGAATTAGTCACGGCTTTCACCTTCTTCAAGTTCAGTCTTAATTTTATTATACCAGTTTTTTCAAGTGCGAACAAATTAAATTGCCCTTGAGGGCTAAAGGCTTAAACCCAACCGGGACATGCCTTCTTTCTACTCCCTACCCTCCCGACATCGCCTGAAATTCGGGCCTATTGTAGGGGTTTTGATTATTGCCTAAAACACTGTCTGAACAAGGATTCAACGGATTTAACTGATTAAACGGATTTTAAATCAGTGCCGGTAGATCCGGGTTTTATTTTCACACTCCTCACTAACTTCAAACTTTTACTTTATCCACTCCCTGACTAATTGCCGCCACCCAGTAGCCGAACATCATTCCTTCCATCAGCCCTTCGCTGAAAAGGATCTCTTCATGGCGGCAAACTTGGGTGACCCGGCTTCTTTCATAATTCTCCAACAGTTTAGCATCTTCCGGGGGCAACTTGGCGGCGAGTTGTTGCTTGCATTCATCCACCGGTTTCCCTAGTTCTTGGTATTCCGGGTCTTCAGGGACGATTTCGTCATCGATCTCACAGATCCGGTCAAGGATGTAATTTTGGATTCCGGTGTTTTTGTCGGTGAGCATGGGAAGGGCCTCCTTATATTAAAAAGTTTCGAGTTCAAAGTTTAAAGTTCCGAGTTTTGTGGATTATACTAGGGTCGATGGGAGACTGTTCCTGCCTCCCCCAACGCGTGCAGAGCACGCGACCCCTCCAGGACCAAAGGGTTTGGCCGCGAACCCTTTGGAATCTCGCGGTTGGAACCTACGGATTCCAAACCTCCCTCATTCATCCAGGGCTTCTAGAACGTCTTCGCCATCCATGGTCTTTCGCCTGGCAACTTAGTTTAAGCTTCCGATCGCGACCGTCGTTTTTCATCCAAGAAAAGATACGGCGCTTTTCGGCTTCCTTGCCTCAAATATCGGGGAAGTTTGTCGGGTTCTGGGCATTCTTCATTCTTTCGAAGAATTTTGTGATGATAATGTTTGATATTTCTTCGCCTTTATAAAAGCTTTTCTGGGTTTAATCTTTACGCAAGTGCAGCATGCATATGCTGCCGGGTATCGGGGTGTCCCCGATAAGTTCTTCTTTTTAGCCCTTCCCCGGGGAAGGGTTGGGATGGGTGGACAGTTCATTAACTTGAATAAAACGGCAATTCTTTTTAGCAGCAATATCGATGATCACGCTTTTTAAGCCTGTCTCTTTTAAACTAATATAATTCCGCTCTCCGGTGATCAGATGATCCAATAGTTCGATACTCATGATTTTACCGGCTTCTTTGAGTCTGCGGGTCAAAGGAAGTTTGAAGGGTGAAGTTTGAAGTTTGAAATTTTTAAACCTTCTTCGCCTTCAATTTCTTGATAATAGTTGTCAAAATCGAGATTAACTGATTCACATTCACCCATTAATCCTGATATTTTTTCTTCTGTTACAATCTCTAAAGCAGCAGCTATAGAAGTGTGAAGAGTAAAGTTCGAAATTTTCAAAGTAAAAATTCAAAGCCCTAAAATCCGGCTTCACAGAGTTAGGCAATCGAAAGTTTTTCCGGGTTTTATTTTCTAACTTCAGTCTTCTCAATTCAATCTTATCCACCGATTCGGATTTGAGGTCGAGCAGAAATTGGAGGAATTTATAACAGGTTAAAGGACTCATTATTGGATAGTCTTCCAGGTCATAACGGTGGTGTTTAGTTCGGATTTGTTTGAGGGTGTAGATGTTGATGCTAGATAAAGGCATGAAAACTACCTCCGTTCTATAAATAAAAGAAATCAGTTTTCGTCCCCATATCGGGGACAAGAAAAAATATATTTCCTTCACGATGATACTTTCCTTTTATTATAGTCCCCAATGTGGGGACTTGTCAAGAACAATATTTGTAAAAAAATATCTATTATGGTAAGATAATTTTAGGTGGTGAACTTATTTGCAGCGCAGAGTCAAATTTGGTGAAAGATTAAGGATATTACGAGAAGAATCCGACTTAACTATAGAACAATTAGCAGAGAAACTAGGTATTGTTAAACAAACTATTAGTAAATATGAGAATAACCAACGGGAACCGAAATACGAAACCCTTGTCAAAATAGCAGAAATGTTTAATGTATCTTTAGATTATTTGTTTGGCCGTACAGATAAACGATAATAAAAGTAATAATTTGTGGATTGAATATTTTCACTCTTTGACTTTTATTTCAAAGGTTATAATTTTAAGAGAGGCTATATTTTATGAAAAAAATTGATATACTCAAAAATATAAAATTCGGAGAAAGAACTGCAGAAGAAGAATCTACTGAGTTAGAAAAATACTTTGTTGAAACTGATCAGTGGTTCCAATTATATACGGGTAATGTCGATATAGTTTACGGGCCAAAAGGTTCAGGGAAAAGTGCTTTGTATACCTTGTTAAATCAGAAAGAGTCGGATTTATTCGACAAAAATATTCTGATATCCCCTGCTGAAAATGTACGAGGTTCGACAGTTTTTAAAGATCTACTATTGGATCCTCCCGCTTCGGAAAGATCCTTCATCTTTTTATGGAAATTATATTGTCTCACGATTATAACAAAAACCTTTCGCGAATATGAGATTAAAAACAAGGATTCCGCTGCATTGATCTCAGCATTGGAAAGAGCTTCATTACTGCCATTACCACAACATGATAATTCCTTAACAGCAATATTTAGAGCTGTATCTAAATACTTTAAGGGTTTGCTTACCCGTGACACAAAATCCGTTGAATATGGCTTAAGTATTGATCCTGTAACAGGTTCTCCAACTGTTACGCGAAAAATTGAATTCGAAAAAAAAGAACCAGAAGAACAAGCTCTTAATGATATACCCATAGAAGAATACTTAATTTGTGCTGATAATGTTTTAAAAGAATCTAATTTTAATTTATGGATAGTCTTTGATAGATTAGATGTTGCATTTCTTGATTCTCCTGAATTGGAAAGAAATGCACTTAGAGCGCTTTTTAGGACATATAACGATTTAAAAGTACTGGACAATATTAAATTAAAAATATTTGTGCGAGATGATATCTGGAAAAGGATTTTAGAAGGCGGTTTTTCGGAAGCAAGTCATATTACAAAAACAATTACTATTCAATGGGATTCCTCAGGATTAATAAATTTAGTCGTAAGAAGACTCCTAAATAATCAAAAGGCTGTTGAATATCTTAATATTAACAAAGAAGAAGTTTTAAATGATGAAAAATTACAGCAAAAAGTCTTAAGCAGAATTTTACCTGATAAAATCGATTCCGGAAACAATCCAAAAACCTTTGATTGGATTTTATCAAGAACTAGGGATGGTTTAAAAACAAGTGCTCCTCGGGAAGTTATCCATTTATTTGATTGTTTAAGAAATATTCAAATACAAAGACTTGAAAAAGGGGCTCCAGAGCCCTTCGATGAATTATTGTTTGAAAGAACTGTATTTAAGAAAGCCTTAGAAACTGTTTCAAAAGTAAAATATGAACAAACTTTGTTAGCTGAGTATCATGATTTAAAACCATATCTAGAAAAATTAGCAGGCCAAAAGGCAGAGCAATCAATCAAATCGTTAATGTTAATTTGGAATGAGCATAAAGAAAAAACCCTAAAATTATGTGGCAAGCTTGTAGACTTAGGCTTTTTTGAGATGAGAGGCTCTCTTGAAAATCCTTCTTTTTGGGTTCCCTTTTTATATAGAGATGCTTTAGGTCTGATTCAAGGAAAATCAGTATAACAATATCATTTAATCATACAAATTATGTGATATTAATTAATCTTAATTGAATAATACCCATTAAAGAGGATTTTTGCATTTCAATATTCATTATGCCTTTTTCTTCCGATGAACATCATCGTGACAAATATTGCAGAGTGTAATTAAATTCTCTTCCGTATTCTCTCCGCCTTCAACATGTTCCTTAATATGATGCAATTCCAGATACCTGGGATCAGACGGATTCCAAAGTGCATGATTCCATTTACATTGTACACATGCGTAATTATCCCGTCGTAAAACCACCCCTCTAACTGGGTCCGGAATACAGCGATCATGTTCCGGACTTTGTTCTAAAGACTCAAGAATATATGAACCGACTGATAAATCCGGCCGACCTGTATTTTTTGTGACAATGTGCCAACCGTATTCCGTGCGAAGTTCCCGTACTCTTCTTGCCCATTCCGATTTGTTGTTTGCAACATAACGCAACTCCTCACCGGTTACGGCTTCTCCAACATTTCGCTTAAAATACTCCAATATCTTGCTTCGAACCGCATCCTTTCGTTTCCGGATTTCATTGGCGACATTCCAACGAAAAGCAGCTTCCTTATCTTGTTCGATAGAAAGAAGCAAATAATCGTCGGGTTTCATTTTAATGCCGTCGACATTCTCAAGCGGGAACTCACCTTCTTCAGCCATTTCTTTTCCTGTAAGCCCACTAATGATGGACCATCCAAATTGAACTCGTAATTCCCTCACACGACGCGCATATTCCTGAATAGCGGAAACGACTAAGAGCTCATCGCCTTTAATAATGGTAAAGGGATACTTGCGAAAATAATAGAGAATTCGATCACGGGCGCTTGCTGCGTCTTGTCTCGCAATTAAAGATTTTCCCAAATTTCGTAAAGTATGGAATACCGGAATCAAGGACAATACTTTTTGTCGCAAATCGTCACGAGATAATTCGCTTTCAAAATTTTGTATCAACTCTACGAGTTTCTTTTGTAAAGCCGCTGTTTCTATAGTTTTATCCTTATTCATCTTCAACCCCCTTTTTATTAAGGAAGCATTGTAATTTTTCAATCAGTCGATCAACATCCTTCAGCTCGCATTGCCAAACAATCAATGCGTCCCATCCGCTTTCCCGCAATTGCCTTAAATACTGTTTGTCGCGTTCAATATTCTTGTTGAGCTTTTCCTCCCAAAACCAAATATTAGAGGAAGGTCGGCCCGAACGTTTACATTCTTTATGCCCGTGCCAAAAGCAACCATGAACGAAAATCACTTTTCGACGCCCCGATAAAACAATGTCGGGTTTTCCCGGCAAATCCGAACGATGAAGTCGAAAACGATATCCCAAATGGTAAATAATTGAACGAACCATTATTTCCGGTTTCGTATTTTTGCTTTTGACCCTGGACATAATCCAACTTCTTTTCTCGACATCAAAGACATCCAAGATATTGTCATCTCACTCTTTGGCGTGGTTCAACAAAACATAAACAATATCGGCGATACGGGCGGCCAGAAGTGGAGGTACCGCATTACCGATTTGTTTAGCTATTTCAACTTTCGTTCCTTTAAAGATAAAGCTATCCGGAAAACTCTGAAATCGAGCGGCCTCACGATGAGTAATCGGTCGATGTTGCTCCGGGTGTAAATAACGCCCTTTTTCAGGTTTAAAAAACTCTGTTCGAATAGTAACAGCAGGCTTGTCCCACCATAACCTGCCAAATAAATCCGTTCCGCCGGATTTTTTATTTATCCAACATTTTGGAGTAATTTCCGGCGCGCGTTTTTGTAAATCGAATCGGTTCATACCTTCTTTCGGTATTGCTTTATATCGCTTCAAGCTTTTTTCAGTCGGGGTACGTGTAAAATGTAAATTAAGCGGCGGATGGATGTTCCTTATTTCCACTCCTTGCGGTGATGGCAAATCGGCAATGGCATCACGTACGGTTTTCCATTTTTGCGGCTGCGAAAGATATTCCCCATTACCGGAGAAATCCAAACTTCCTTGAAGACTGTTGCCGTTAAGATTATAATGAGTTTTACGCGGTGGAAAGAGCAAAGACGGATCACCCAATTTTGAGCCGATAATTATAGCACGAGTACGAGTTTGCGGAACTCCGTAATCTGCGGCGCAAACTTTTCCCGATACAACCTTGAACCCCAATTTTTCAGCCGCACCGACAATTTCGCCATGTTCAAATGTATCTAAAATTTGTGGTACATTTTCAATTACAAATACTTTAGCTCCACTTTTTTCGACAACTTCCATATATGGACGCCAAAGTTCGTTTCGGGGATCATCTCCCCTATTTCTATTTAAAAGACTGAATCCTTGACATGGGGGACCGCCAATAACAACATCTGCTGAAGGAATAACAGTTTGAGGATCTTCTAATATGCCGACAATATCGCCATGTAAGCAATGTTCGCCGAAATTGGCGTTATATGTTTCGGCACAATATTTATTAAAATCATTAGCCCAGACCGATTTGAAACGATTGCCGGATGTAAAACCGAGTGTCATACCCCCTGCACCGCAAAACAAATCGATCATATTAAATTGCCGTTCTTGTCTCTGTCCGCCGATTCGGCCCTCATAAGCTGCAAGATCTTCTTTCAAAAAGGCTTTTTCCATTGTTTTTGAAATCTTATAATTTGTCATATGATTAGTACTCTCTCTAGAATAAAATTATCAACTCTTATTATAATATTTTCAGAGGACATAAGTATAGAGTTGACATATTATTTCTATAAAGTTTACCAAACAAAAGGTCTTCTCAGTTATTCGGATAATCAAATTAAACCTGTCACTCAAAAAGTGCGTCACCGCCAGAATCCGTGTGCCCTCAAAATCATCATTCATTTCGCCTTTATGTTGCTAATAAAACTCTTTCCTCATTACCAAATGATAGCAGTAAGATAAAATATATCAAATTTGCCTACTAAACTGCAGCACTTCCGACACCAAAAACGCAGCACCCTGCTAAAAGGAATGCAAAATTGATGCTATAGTATCAATTTCATTCTAAGGCGGGTTGCACCATGAAAAGGCGGCCAACGTACCCAGAAATTCAAAGTCAAAAAACCCCGGGTTCAGTAAACGCCAGGTGGCTGAAATTCTAATTGAACTTCCGGATCGTTTCCCGATATTAAGCGGCTTTACTACTGGCAATCAAATTATTAAACACCTAATCTCAACAATTATTTTGAATGCTTAATTCTTCCCTCCTGCCGAAGTTCGACTCATCTTTTTCAATAAAAGTCATTAGATATTCCTCATTCTTCGGCTCAGATTGCAAAATGATGTCATTGGGTGCTGACTAAACAAATTGAGCCCAGTTAATAATTGGAAATACTATTTGCCGACATGATATACATTGCATTTTTCACAGCCCAAGCGATTAATTAAATGAGTTTATTTCCCAAGTCCTTAATGATACCCTAAATATCCTGCACCAACTATAACAGCAATGGGTATAACAACTACTAAACCTGCTAAAATCGAATTGAATAAAGCTTTCCAGATAGAAAACTTTTGGGCTTCCCCTAAACAATTTAAATAAACGGCAAACGCCCAAATTCACAATAAATAATCCAGCCAGGATAAACCGCTTAAATAAGTTGGGTTTAGGCTGATATTGATTATGTAAAACATTATCAGCCAAATCGCTCCAAACCAAATAACAGGCACATTAGACCATATCAAAGCAAGCCTAATCTCTTCATAATTCCCTTGTCCACCGATCCATTTTCCCGTCCCTTTTAATAACTCCGCACATAAATGGATTACCAACATTCCAACTAATGTACCACATTTCCATATTTCTTCCTGCACAAATCTGGAAATGGCATGCTTCCTTTATAGTGTTGTAAAGTCTTTCAAAACTCGAAACGAAATTCAGAAAAAAGGACACCACCCCCCAAAAATGCCGATAATGAAGAATTCTCCAACCACAGCAGTAACGTTCGAACCAGCACCCGCCGCTCAGGGATGGCGACGGCGCGGCTTTAAGACAGGAAGTCTTTAGCCGTCGGCACTCAAAACAACCAAAGAAGACGCTGCCACGGACGGCAGCGTCAGACCAATCAAAAACTCCGACTCCGAGCACGGAAGCGAGGAGATATGAAGGAGAGACCGGGAATCAGCGGCATAGACATCTATGAAAAACAGTTTTCCCCGCGCCATTGTTTTTTATGGAGAGGGGAATATGGGGTGAGGTGGCGGCTCTTTGGTTCCTGGTATGTTATTTATATCCCCAATATCATTCTTTAGCAGTAGTAGCAGGGGGTCTGGGGGATGTGGATAATTGTGGAAAAGTGGATAAAGGAAA